>Ga0193958_1000026_pt1 | contig 94627 bp, 69 predicted proteins | sample FB_1_MG_FD_140320 | JGI IMG/M metagenome (GOLD analysis project Ga0193958, IMG submission 140320) | Microbial mat bacterial communities from the Broadkill River, Lewes, Delaware, United States - FB_1_MG | ecosystem: Environmental > Aquatic > Freshwater > River > Microbial mats | place: USA... | reverse complement strand
CGCTTTCTTTCTCAAAAAAAGTTGAGAATCACATAGGAGCTATTTGGCTCTTTATACACCACTACAATGCTTTAATAAAAAAGAAATTAGCTATGTAACACTACTTATTCAGGACTACCAAAATTAGAGATAATAAGTAGAAGGGGGCATACTCAAAGAGTATGCCCTCTGCATTATTACCCCCTAAGGGATAATAAATACCACATTACTTAAAATTAAAAAATTAAGTGTTGTGATGTACACGGTTATGGACGTTAAACTTACCTGTTGGTGTTTCTAAGTCTTTAATACGTGCTTTTTCTTCCAGTGTTTTAGCATCGTATACAACGATTTCACCTTTAGAACGGTCACCTGCACCACGTGCCCAGACAGAAACCCATACTTCAGAACCATCTTTGTTGAATTCGAAGTGTGTTGCCACAGCTTTAGGGAATTCAGTAACGCGGATAGTTTTAACTAACTTACGTGTTTTCTTGTCTAATACTTGAACACTTTGTTGTACTTCAGGCTCAGGGTGTTTAGTTTGATCAAACCATACGTAGTCAGAGTTTGGATGTGTACGTAAGAATAAACCAGGACCATCAGACTCTACGCTGTAACAGATTTTCCATGCTTTGTCAGGATGACCAACTGGATCATTACTCCATACAGTCACTTTACCTTCACCTAAGTGAGTTGTTCCTGCAACAGGACCACACTCTGGGTCAACCCAGTTAGCACCAGGACCTGGATGTGGCTTCTTACCTGTTTCAATAGATGCTACACCTTTACGTGTTGTAGTATCCATGATTTCCATGCGGTTAGATGCGTTGGCTGCAATTTGGAAGTAACGCTGTGTTGGATCAAAGAATCCATCATGTAAGAATTTGTGTGTGTTGACTTGCTCAATACGTAGATTGTCTAAATCACTGTAATCAACTTGCCAAATTTGACCTAATTCTTTAATCGCAACAACCCAAGATGGTGCTTTAGGTGTGTTGTAAATCGCTGCAACACGAGCTTCATTGATGTATTCACCATCAACGTTAACACCACGTGTTGAAACCACTTTTAATGGCTCCATTGTTTTAGCATCTAAGATAGCAAAGTGAGGAGGCCAGTATCCACCACCAATCACGTATTTATCTTTGTACTCACCAAAGTGAGATACTGCTACGTCACGTGCATCATAAGCGACTTGGGTTTCAGCCACAACTTGTGGTGGATCCATCCATAAGTCAATCTTAGTCATTTTACCGTCACGACCTTGGGTGTACCAGAATCGACCATCAGAAGACTCTTTAGCAACGTGTACGGCGTAACCTGTATCAATTTTAGCAACCACTTCTTTTGTGTCACCATCAATGATACCCATTTTCCCTGCATCACGTAAAATCACAACAAAGAAGTTTTCCCAGTTGCGGCTATGTGCAGGTTTTGTTGGATAATCTTCTGGTTTAATGAAAGTTTTCCAACGATCTTTCATCATTTGCAATGTCATTTCTGGTGGAGTAGGTGGCTCCATTTGAATGTACGTTGCAACCATGCGGATTTCATCTTTGGTGAAAATATCATCAAAGTTGTTCATTCCACCTTCGGTACCTAAGGTTAAAATACGCTCTAAACGTTTTTGACCTTTTTTACGTGTACTAGCAGGCTCTAAACTTTTACCAGTCGCTCCTTTGCGTAATACACCGTGACAACCAGCACAGCGTTGAAAGTAAAGTTTTTTAGCATGTTCAAATTCTTCAGCGGTTAATGTAGGTTCCGCTTCCGCTTTTTTTGCCGCAGCAGCAGGAAGTGAAACACCTCCTAATGCCAAGCCCATTGCAAGGCTTAATGCGGTAAGACTAAAAACAGATTTTTTCATGGGGATCCCTCGTTTTTATTAAGGTTAGGTGCGCCCATCGGCAGTTAAATAACTTTTAAACTAAAGCATTTTAAGCCTAACTCGATGAGATGCTTCACTCCTTGACTTGTGTCAAGCGCATTTTAAGTGATTAAATTCAATAACTTATTTTAATTGTTTTTTGCAGGTACTTGTAACCAAAAGGTCACAGGCCCTTCATTGACTAAACTTACACGCATATCTGCCCCAAATTCCCCTGTTGCCACCTTATTATGCTGGTGACAAGCTTGTTGATGTAAATAATTGAAAAGCTGCTCACCTGTGGCAGGATCTGCAGCAGGGGTAAAGCTTGGGCGCATCCCTTTTTGAGTATTGGCTGGTAAAGTAAATTGAGGAACTAATAATAAACCACCCTCTATATCCGTCAGGCTTTTATTCATTTTCCCCACTTCATCGCTAAAAATACGATACCCTAATAATCGCTGTAATAAGCGATCAGCATATTGCTCTGTATCGTTTTTTTCGACACCCACTAATACAAGCAATCCCTGCTCTATTTCACCAATGCATACGCCATTCACTTCAACACTGGCATGGCTTACACGCTGTAGCAACCCTATCATTATAGTCCATCCTAATGAATAATTACTTAAATCAAGTATGTTTACTTGTTTATTATTTGATGTGACATATTAACTCTGTTGCAGGGGTATTGCATGCAATACCTTGGTACGAAATTTAATCATGCCATGATTGATAAATAATGGCATGATTAAGATCATGAAAAGCTTATATGTAAAGCTATCACAATAGATTTAAAGGTAATAAATGATTTAAAATCAATATTGTAGCCTTGATATGCTAAATAATGAAATATTAGTGATAGTGTACAAAAAGAGTATTTTTACATCATTTTCATTGCTGTAGGGAGCCATAATGCAATACTTGGAAAAGCGATTAACAGAATAATACGCACCCCATCAGCAAAAATAAAAGGTATAATCCCTCGCATTACAGTACGTAAAGATAAATCAGGAATGACACCTTGAATAATAAAGAGGTTCATGCCAATAGGGGGGGTAATTAGTCCAAGTTCAACAACAGTCACCAATAAAATACCAAACCAAATCGGATCGTAACCCATAGAAGTGACAACAGGAAAAATAAACGGAACCGTTAATAAAATCATGGATAAGCTATCCATAAAACAACCTAGAATTAAATAAAACACCACAATACATATCATAACAGTCAGTGGTGCAAGCCCTTGTGATTGCAGCCATGTTAAAAGCGTAGTAGGTAGATTGCTGCTTTCAATAAAAAAATTAAATAAAGCGGCACCAATAAGAATTAAAAACAGCATCCCTGTGATATCCGCAGTTTCTTGTACACAGAGTTTAAATACCTGCCATGTTAATTTTCCCCGTAACCATGTAAATAAAAATGCACCCAAGGCCCCCACGGCTGCCGCTTCAGTGGGGGAGAAAAAACCTGTATAGATTCCACCCATCACCACTGAAAACAATAGCACCACATCCCAAATTTTTAATAATGCCTGTTTACGTGCTGCCCATGAGAGAGCGGGTGTACTGGATTCTTCGCTTAAAAAATGTTGCTGTGCTACCACAGCAAGTAAATATAAACTGATGGCTAATAAACTAGGCAGTAATGCAGCACTGAATAACGCGCCCACAGATTGCTCTGTTAACAAAGCATAGATCACCATAATAATACTGGGTGGAATCAATACCCCTAAAGTCCCCCCTGCTGCCACAGAGGCAGCGGCTAAACTATCAGGATAGCCATGTTTACGCATTTCAGGCATCGCAACTTTTGACATGGTGGCAACGGTGGCAAGGCTGGAGCCACAAATGGCACCAAAAGCGGCGCACGCGCCCACGGTTGCCATTGCTAATCCTCCCCGAAAATGTCCAATAAAAGCATTCACGCCTGTGTATAAATTACGAGATAAACCCGCATGCGCAGCAAAAACGCCCATTAATACAAATAAAGGGATAACAGAAAGGCTATAGGGAAAAACAGCTTCAAATGGCGCGGTAGATAAAATGTAGTGGGTAGTATCCCACCCCATTAAGGGGATGGTGCCAATAATACCAACAGCTCCCATTGCCACCGCAACAGGGACACGTAATATAATGAGAATTAATGCTGCAATAAAACCAATTAAACCAATAAACTCATCCATGTACAGCACGCTCTACTTCTTCATCACTCAAAACATGGGTAAAGCTTTGTAAAGCAATAAAAAGTGTTGCAATACAGGCAAGCCCCCCACCAGATAATAAAAATCCCCAGTAATAAATAAGAGGAATGCCTAAGGTTTGTGATTGATCACCATATTCTAATTGCTGTACAGCTTGCCCCCAACCATAATAAGTAATTAAAGCCAATAAAATACAGCCAAAACAAGCAGCTAAGCCATCTAAAAATTGTTGTGCACGTGGAGATAAATAGTGATCACTCAGTTCAATGGTGACATGAGTACGGCGTAAAAAAGCAAATGGAATTGACCAAAATGCCACAGCCATCACACAAAGCTGGGTAATATCCACCGTGCCTAAAATGGCATAATCAATACTATGGCGTAGAATAATATCAGCAACAACCACTAAAATAGCGATAAATAACATGATGATACCCAGCAATGCAAAAAAGCCTAATACTTGGGTTAATATGCGGTACATAAGCCTACTTCCCTTATTCATTTTTGTTATAAAAAATGGATTATAGTATGCCTATATTTTTAGGTGTTAGTAATACAGAGTATAAATATTAATAATTTATGAAAAAAAAGGAGAGTGGAACCACTCTCCGAAAAGGAAGATAATAAAAGATGTTAAAAAAATTAGTCCGCTTCAGGTCTCCAATCTGGCGTTTTCAAGAGGTGGTTGATTTTTTGGCGTACTGTTTTAGCTTGTCGTAACGCACTAAAAAGTTTACCAAATTCATAAAATTGTACGGTAAACGGATTTTTAGATGTCATCGGTGTGGTTAAGCCGTAGGTTGGGATTTTTTCTTCTTTTTGAAACGTACCAAATATGCGATCAAAGATAATTAAAATGCCCCCAAAATTTTTATCTAAATACTGTTTATCAGAACCATGATGGACTCGGTGATGTGAAGGGGTATTCAGTACCTTTTCTAACACACCCAGCTTGCCAATAATTTCGTTGTGAATCCAAAATTGATAGGCTTGTACTAAAATTTCTGCAGCAAAAATAAAAATAGGGTGGAAGCCTAATAATAATAAGGGTAAGTGGAAAACAGCAGACACAACAGGATCAAATAAACTAAAACGAAACGCGGTGGCAGTATTCATCATACTGGAGCTGTGATGAACAGAATGGGCTAACCACAGTAAACGTACTTTATGCAGTAAAAAATGTTCTACATAATAAGTAAAATCAGCTAAAAATAAGACAACAAAAAACATCTCAAAGGTAACGGGCATTTTCCATGGAATAAACTCATATAAAGTAAAATAGCCGTATACTGCTAGCGAAAAAACTATAACTTCAGAAAAATAAAAAGGTATTTGGGTTATTAAACTTGATAAGGTTTCTAAAAAGCGTCCTGTTGTGAAACGCTTAGTAAAGGTATCATTGAGTAATTCAAGCATCAAAAATGCAACAGCAAAAACCAGTATCCAGTCATAAACACTAATAGAAAACTGCTCAAAAAAATCTATGACAGAAGTCACTTCTTGAGCAGGCAAAAGATAATAAATAAAACTCTCCATTTTTATTCCTTTTACTCTACGCTCAGGTAGGCTGTTTGTGAGTGAATTGCATACTGTTCATCAAGTTGAATTTGCTCATAATCATATTGATAATTGATATTTACAGCGGGTTTGTTGGCTTGTGCTTGGTACCATGTATCTAGCACACTTTGAGTTTTTAAATATTTGCCAGATGCTAATGTCAGTACATCATAAGGTGAACTGACTTTTTGTGTTTTATCAACAAGATAACCAATTAAAATATCAACTTTATTTTCTGCTGCATTATAATTGCTGTAAATTTGATACACTTCTTTTTCATTTTTTGGGTGTGCTAACCTATTGATATTTTTATCTTGATAAAAATCTTCCCATGCATGATTAAGTAATACTTTATATTGCCCTGATAAAGATAAACTATAATATTTACCTAACACTATTTTTTGAGGCTGTTGTACCACTGTATTATCTGTTAACTCAGCATGTACATTTGTTTTTTGCTGAGGTAAATGAAAATATAAAACAGCAGATAAAAAGAAAAACATAAATAGAATAAGTAAGCTATAAATAATAACTATCATACTATTACGTTTTGGTAAAATTGTATTTTGTACCATTATTAAAATATTCTAATGTTTTAGAAAATAAAAATGTGCTGTATTTATCACAATCAAGCAATGCTCTGGCAAGGGAAAAGGAGAATACTTGCTTGCTATTTTGATAAAAAATAGGATAAATCAGCACATTAACCTGTTTTTAACTAAAATTAGCTAAATTGGGGAATAAAGTAGGCAAACTTTCCCGCTCTACCCCAAACCATACTGCTAATTCTGCATAAAGTTTATCGAGTGGCATAGTAGGAATTAGTACCCCATCTCCAATATCTAAAGGATTATCTGCCCCAAGATTTAATTGAGGATATTCTCCATGAATTTTTCCACCCAGATTAGCAAGCGTGTCACTCATCACAATACAATTTCCACCCCAACCATGATCAGTCCCATTTCCATTAGAAGTTAAAGTACGTCCAAAATCTGAGCCTGTGAATGTCATGACTTTATCTGCAACATTCATACTCTCTAATGCGGCTTGAAACTCCCCTAATGCCTTACTTAAAATACCTAGCATTCTGGCATGATTACTTAATAATTCATCATGATGATCCCAACCAATATAACGTACAAAAAAGGTTTGCTGAGGTAAATTTAATTGTTCTGCCGCTTTAATAGATTTTGCCACCATATGCAATTGCTGTGATAAAGGCGTATCTGAAAAAGTAGCGGGGACAGTGACTTGATCAACGGCTTTTTTAAATACCTCATGTTGCGCTTGGGCTTCACGTGTTATAGAGAGGTAAGTTTGTTTAAAAGGGTCGTTGGCATATTCTGTATTAAGTAGATTTTCAAAATTTTCTTCAATCAGCTGATTTAATACACTTCTCTCTGTTACTGCTATTGACTCTTCATTAATCACTAAACCAACGCTACCTTTTTCATTGATGACATAGTGCGTGCTGTTTATCCCATTTTGCAGAATATTGCTACCTGCTAAAGAAATATTCATCGGGATTTGAGAGGTAGCACGATTTACTTGTAAGGTATCAGCAAGATAACCAAACCACCCTTGGTTAATACGATCTTGTGGACGCGCAGTTTGCCAATGGTTAAATTGATCCGCATGAGACATCAACCCTAATGGCAGTTGTACACTATTATTTTGATAAGCTTCTTTAGTAACAGGCTCCACCATCGGCGCAACGTTGGCAATAAATGCTAATTTTTCTTGATTAAATAACTGTTGTACTTCAGGCATACTGTGATGTACCCCAAAGGTACGCCCTTTGTGATCAGTAAAATCAGCAAGTGGGAGCAATTGCTCTTTAGATAAAGCTAAATTACTACGACTGCCTTTATATTCTTCATAGGCAGCTTTTGAAGTGGGCACCAGCATATTAAAGCTATCATTCCCCCCATCGAGCATAATACAAACCAGTGCCCGCCCTGTTGAATTAATTTTTAAAGGTAAAGCTGTATCTGCTTGTGCATGGGGTAAACTAAAACTTGGGGCAATACCTGAAAGCATCACTCCAGCGGTAGCCAATGTACTATTTTTAAGAAAACGGCGACGTGAGGCATTATAAGCATTCATGATTAAGCTTCCAGTACAGTAAATTCAGGAGAAATTGCTAACATAAAGATAACAGTTTGTACCACCCATTCAGGATTATCGGCATAATTTTTAAATGCAGATTTAATCTGCGGCTTAATGGATAGATTTGTTTTTCCTGTGAGTAATAAACTCATTTCATCGATTAAATTATCATGCTGATCAGGAGAGGTAGCTAAGCCCAAAGCCCGATCAAAATTAAATTTTAATTGGTTAGCGGCATGAGTACGTAAGCGTTCCGGCTCTAACTCTGGTGCATTCAATACCCCCGGTTTGGTGCTGATAGAGGTACTGACCCACGGATAATATTCTCCAAAGAGCCAATAATACATAGTATTCACCCATGCAATAGAGGTCGCCGCTGTATGTAGTTCAAACTCTGGTGCCACTAAATCCATTCTTTCTAGTTCACCATGTGGTACAAAGGCAGGTTTATAAAAATTAAATACTGTTGGTGAAGAAAGTGGATGTTGTGCCAACATTTCCTGAATATCATCCCCAATCAGCCATAATTTTCCTGATTCATTACTCACATTAAAAGCCCGTAAAAGCTGAGTCACACGTAATAACGGGGATTTTAATTTTTGGGATTGTACAGATTTACCATTTTCAACGGTTGCAGACGCAAAGCTGACCCCTGATACTGGATTGGTTAGGGGAAAAGTTAAAATTTCTTCAACAGCAGCTTTTAAATTTCCTTGTGTACCAAATTTTTGTGCAACACGTTCCACATATTGCGGAGAAGGGTTAGAGGTGACTAACTGGTTAATTAAATGGCGCGCAATAAAGGGGGCGGTACTGGGGTGGCTCACTAAACGTTCCACAACATGGCGAATTTCTTCTTCACCCGTTTGCCCACCCGCTAAACTAATATGTCCGCCCAACAACTGTTTTGCCTCTCTATCATGGAAATCTTCTTCCACAATCATCGGCTTGGTCATGGTCACATAAGGAATACGCTTATAGGTCTTATCAATGCCATCACTAAAGCTGATAGGGTGCCCGTTATATTCCTTACGCCAAAAATCATTTTCCCATTCAAATTCAAAATGCTGGGCCTTTAATCCTGTGAATACACGCGCTAAGGCTTTAATATCATCATTATCATAAGTAGGAATATCACGTCCTTGGCTGTCTTTTTTACGTGTCCCATCACTATTAAGTTCATATAAACCAATAGAAAACAGCTGCATGATTTCTCGTGCATAGTTTTCATCAGGATGAATATGACGCGCAGGATCGGCTTTTTCATTATTCATATGTGATAAATACACGCCCATACAAGGGTGCATTGATACATCGTAAAGTAAATCAGTATAGCTACCAAAAGCATGTTTATAGAGCAAGTCATAATAATTTGCCATGCCTACCGCATCTAACTCTAAAGAAGAGTTATCAGAAATCACTAAAATTTCACTTAATGCTTGGGCAACTCGTTGGCGCAAAGTATGTTCACGATCAGCTAAAGTGTGTTGCCACCATGCCATATGAAAATACCATTTATAGGGCAACGCAGGATTATTACCACTGCCATTAATTGCTTTTTCACCATGTGCTGCAACAAGTTTGCCACGGAATTCTTGCCAAATATCATGAGTTAAACTTTGAAAGGTATCAGTACGTGTTAAAGGGCGGTTTAGCTCTTCATTGAGCCATGTAGTTGCCCCCTTTTCTGCTACATTTTTGATAAGGGCATCATCAGCACCAAGGCTGGCCTGCATTAAAAAACGGCTCGTATGAGCTAAATTTTCCATAACTTATTTCCTATATTCCTATGTTAATGAAAGACAAAATGATATTCACCAATAAAAACAAGAAATGGCAACAGCAAACCAAAGCAATAAAGTACTCCAATATGCCCACGGCTCTTCATTACGACGAAATTCACGATGTAACCAAACTTGACCACTAAACAGATCAAATAAAGCCCATAACAGCAATACGCTTCCTAATAATGCCGTCCAACCCATGTTATTATTCCTTAGGTTTCTCCAGCGGGATTAATAATTGTTTCGCCGCTTGATATGCCAATTGTCGATAATCCTCACTTTTTCCTAATGGGGTTAATGAATCCACATTAAAATAAAGTGAAATAATACCAAATGCGGTCGCCTGTAATGTTGTCACGTCTATATTTGGGTAATCTTGTTGTAAAACTTGCCTGATTCCCTCAACAAAATGATGAAACCAGTCTTGCATTAGCTGTTTTAGTTCGGGATCTCGCCCAGCAGAAAAAATTAATGATTCCATCACTAAGGTAAATTCAGCATCACTGTTATCAGAGCCAAATAAACCTTCTAGTAACCACGGTACCGCATCTTCTTTGGGCAGTTGTTGTAAAAAGCCATCCCATTGCTGATTAGATTGCTCTATGACCCAGTGCGCCATTTTTTGCATCAGCTCATCACGATTTCCCACAAAGTGGCGTACTAAACTACGTCTTAATCCTGCTTCTTCTGCAATACGTTCTAAGGTACTGCCCTCAACACCATAGCGGGCAACACAACGAAAACATGCGCGTAATATCTCTTCTGTACGTTCTGCTTTTTTGCTTGTTCTTGGCATTTTTACACCTCTTATCATGTGAATAGATTACGTTAATAAGAACGGGCTAAACTGACTACAAATTTAGCCGCGTCAACTCTAACATAATGTAAAAATTTCATTGCGCTTATTTATTTGCAATGACACAACGAAAGAATGCGTAAAAGAGGTGTTATCAATAAAAGAAAAATGTATTTGAGTAATTAACGGCTAGCGACTCCTTTAGTTTGAATAAATCATTTGAATGGTTTGTTGTGTGTTGCCCCCAACTTTTAATTTCGCTTCATTAAAACTTGGTGTTTTTGTTTTACCTACATTGTTAGTAAAGCCATAACCTTCTAACATCTTGTTACCTTTCATGTTAAAGGTGGCATCATTATTTTTGTCATGATGAACAAATGCAGCGTAGCTGCCTGCTTTTAAGTTAGAAAATACAAATTTCATACTGCCTTGGCGTGTATCTTGTGAGGTAAGTACAACTGCACCAATGGCTGTTTGTTTACTGAATGCACTTTCTTTGTCATATAAAGAGACTGTAACATTGCCTTGTGAGCTGTTAATTCCTTGAATGGATAAAGTTAATTCAGCTGCAAAAACAGGGGCACTCATCATTAAGGCAGTCCCTAAAGCAATTGATTTAATCATGGTTTCATCTCCATAAAATTTAAAATGTGTTGTTGAAATTCTTGAATGGCGGCTTCTTGGTAACGTGCAGTGGCACCGATAGAAAAAAGCGGCGATTGCAATGCCTTTTGCTGTTGTTCGCAAGCAAACACATCTTCAAGCATAAAATCACCACTTTCCATCGGGTCATCTTCTTGTAAAGGCTGGTCATATTTACTGCGCTGTTTGGAATAATAAGCCCAGCTGCGTGATGCTTGCTTTGCAAATTCCCAATCAGATACAGGCATTAAACGTGTACGTGTAATGACTCGTGTCACTTCAGGCGTGAGTGGGATGACATGAAAAATAGACCAAGAAGATTCGGTTGCAGCAATTCCTAAATTAGGGAAAAACATCGGTACATATGCACCAATGGGCTGTTCATCTGTAAAGTGCTCAATGAGTGGAAACGGACTCATTTTTTTTAAATTGTGTTTAAATTTATCTGATAAAGGCTCATAAAACGCAAAGTGTGAGCCGACAAATTGACTATGTTGTTGTTGATGGTTATACATATCTAAGGTATTAGAATGTAAATGGGATAAGTGATAACCATCAATATAGTTTTCGACAATAATTTTCCAATTGGCTTTAATATCATGTTGTGTTGCGGTATCAGGGTATTCCACCAATTCATCAACATGATGAGGGCCAACGGCTTTTTGTGCTTCCCCTAACCAATCAAAGAAAAAGGGGGCATTCGGATCGACATGTACCCAAATCATACCTAGCCACTCCTTGACCGCCGCTTTATGTAAGCCTAAGCGTGATTTATCTAACTCAGGAAATTCTATTTTTTCCTGTGGGACAGCAATCAGCTCTCCTTCTAAGGAGTAACTCCAATCATGATAAGGACAGGTAATAGTTTTCTTTTTCTTACCGCAAGTTCGTAATAATTGTGTGCCACGATGGCGGCATAAATTATGATAGGCACGTAATTGTTGCTGTGCATTCTTTAAAATAATCAGGTTACAACGCCCCACTTGTACCGTCAGGAAGTTCTCCTTTAGATCTTCAATAAAGCCTGCAAATTGCCAATTTTTTTCAAAAATTAAGGCTTGTTCTTGCTTAAACCATGACTCAGAGAGATAAGCATCTTTAGGTAAAAGCATGATTTTTTCTAATTTTTTATTCATGTTATCCCTCTTCTAAACCAAGAAATGGACTGAGCAACATATAAATACCAACACCTAACCAAGAAAGACAAATAAGCCAAAATAAAACAGGGTTTTGGTGACGGGTAACCAGTTCAAACAAATGGGTATTACCACGGCGTATATCAGGGATAATCCAGATTAAACATATCAAGCCCCATAACCACGTGAGTTTAAAAATCGTGGCTATATAAACAGCTAATAAACCAATTGTTGCGCGCCATTTCATGGTTTTCATAGTAAAAATCTCAGTTAAAGATTAAAGTAACTACTATGGAATAAACCTAAATTACGAACTTGTGTGAACTGACGTTTGATACTACGCCCTGTACTGTTATATTTGTCATAAAACCATTGCACTCCCTCTGTAAGCTGCTCTGCTGTCATTTGTGCAGGTTGAAAGACAACATGATTACAATCATATTTTGACCAATCACGGGTTAATAACCTGTTTTCACGTTCTAACTGTGCAAATAAAGCCGTCCCAGGGAAAGGGGTTAAGGTGACAGAATGGCAAACATCTAGCTCAATATCTTCAACAAAATCAAGTGATTCTTCAAAAATTGATTCATCATGCTGATCGAAGCCAAAAATCATGGCAGAGTCCACGGCAATCTCGTAATGATGTAAGGTTTGAATATATTCCTTTGCTTTTTCAACTTTGATAAACCCTTTACCCGCTGCTTTCAGTGCAGCACGGGACGGAGTTTCTAAGCCTACTAATAAATAAAATAGACCACTTTCAGCTGCTGCTTGTAAAATATCTTCATGTTCTGCAATATTTAAAGTGGCTTCAGCCAACCACTTAATATTTAATGGTTTCAATGCCTCACATAATTCCAAGGCATAATCCCGATCAGCAATTAAATTATCTGCATGTAATTCAACATAACTTAAACCAGAACGCTTAATTTCATCGACAATATCCCCTACAGGACGAGATTGAAATTTAGGAAAAAATTCATGTACGGTACAAAAATTACATTTAAACTTACAGCCTCGCGACACCATCACAGACCCTAAGCCTTTATAAGGGGTTAAATCCATATATTCATGGGGATACCCTTGGCTCTCTTTCATTAAAACAGGGTGTTTATTTTCATAAATACGTTGCAGTTTTCCTGCTTGAAAATCAGCTAATAGCTGTGGCCAATGATGTTCTGTTTCCCCACACATCACTGCATCACCATATTGCAAAGCTTCTTCAGGTAAAAAAGAGGCATGTAAACCCCCAAATACCACCGTAATCCCTCGGCGACGAAATGCTTCAGCTAATTGATAGCCGCGTTTTGCATCAGGAGTCGACATAAAAATCGCCACAATATTGGCTTGATAATTTATGTCTGCTTCCCCTTCTGAGGTTTCATCAATCAAATCAATATCAATGTACTCAGGGGTAACGGCTGCCAATGAATAAATACTTTGGGGGGGTGCGCCCATAAAGCGTTTGTAATCTTTAAACAAGCTATTGGCAGAGGCTTTGATAACGTAAACTTTCATCTGGATTTTTACCCTATAAATTCTTGCTAATTTTAGTGCTAATCATTAACAAGAATATTTGTATGAAAAGCACTCTTTCAAAATTGTCATGTTTGACAGTTTATAGCGAGATTTATAAATTGTCAAACATGACAATTTATAAAAAATAAAATACCCAATATTTTTTTATAAAGAAAAAGAGAGAAAAGTAGGTTAATTATTTGTATTAACAGTATTTATTTTTATTTTATAGCGAATTAAAAAACAGATAAAAAATATCAGCTGCTTTATTTTAGACTATAAATAGCGAACAAAAAGGAGAGGAAAGATATAAAACAGGGGGAAAAAGAGAGGGAGATATCCCCTCTCTTTTAAGATAATTTATTAAGCGGTTATAGATAATTTTTGTTTACGACGACGTTGTAAAGCAATAATGAATGCTAAACATAGAAGAGCAGGAATATAAAATAATTCCTTCCAAGGTTGTGATTGAGGAATGTGAACTTCTGCAATCACTTGATCAAAATCTAAGCCTGCTTTTTGTGCGGGGCTATCATAACCTACCCCATCAATAATTAATTTATCATCTTGATTAAGTAGTTCTAAACCTAATTGTGTGAGCTTTTCTGCACCATTTACCCCCTCAGGGACTTGAAGTAAGGCAACAAATTCACGCGGGTTACCAATATCATCCTCTCCTTGAATTTTTAACTTAATTTTACCTTCTGCCTCTAATTCATTTAAGGCACTACTGAATTGTTGGGCAGGAATAGTTTTATAAGGTTCAACGGTTAAATCCATCCAGAATCCAGGGCGGAATAAAGTAAATGCGACTAATAGCAATAAAGCCGATTCATACAATTTACTGCGGGTAAGAAAATAGCCTTGGGTTGCAGAAGCAAAAATCAGCATGGCAATTGTGGCAGTGATAAAAATGAAAATACCATGTAAAAAATCAACATTTATCAATAACAAATCTGTGTTAAAGATAAATAAGAAGGGAAGGGCGGCTGTGCGTAAGCTATAAAAGAACGCTTGAAACCCTGTACGTATTGGATCCCCCCCTGACACAGCGGCGGCTGCAAAGGAGGCAAGCCCAACGGGGGGCGTGACATCAGCCATAATACCAAAATAAAATACAAATAAATGTACCGCAATTAACGGCACAATCAGCCCTGACTCTTGTCCCAAAGTAACAATGACAGGCGCGAGCAAGGAAGACACCACAATATAATTTGCCGTAGTGGGTAAACCCATCCCTAAAATTAAACTCAGTACAGCAGTTAAACTAAGCATCAATAAAATATTACCCATTGATAATAGTTCTACCAGATCAGCCAGTACCAACCCAACCCCTGTTTGAGAGACACAGCCAACGATAATCCCAGCTGTTGCAGTGGCAATACCGATTCCAATCATATTGCGTGCCCCTGTAGCAAGAGCTAATAAAAAATCATCTCCACCTTGCTTAAGTGCACATAAAAAATTACCTTGAGAACGAAATAAGGCAAGTAGAGGACGTTGAGTAATGATAATAATCATCATTAAGACGCATGCCCAAAAAGCAGATAATCCAGGGGAAAGTCGTTCGACCATTAAACACCAAACTAATACAAAAACAGGCAATAAATAATGTAAACCTGCTTTAATCGTCATACTGGGATCAGGTAAATGTTCAATGGGTTTATTGGGATCATCCAATTCCAAAGGGGGAACGGTAGAGGCTAGCCAAATTAGATATAAATAAGCAACGCTTAACAGTGAAATAATCACTATTTGTGCATTGTCTCCAAAGGTGGGTTTTATCCAGCCAATTAAATAATAGATACTGATTGCAGCAATTGCGGTGATAAGGAAACCAAAAAGTACCCCAATTATTTTTTGTAACCACGGTTTAGGGGCATGAGCAGGGGGCAAGCCTTTCATATTGGCTTTTAAGGCTTCTAAATGCACAATATAGACTAGGGCAATATAGGAAATTAGCGCAGGCAGAAAGGCATGAGTAATGACTTCAAAATAAGAAATACCGATATATTCCACCATTAAAAATGCTGCGGCTCCCATCACAGGTGGCATGATTTGCCCATTGACAGAAGAAGCGACTTCTACTGCACCTGCTTTTTCAGCAGAAAACCCTACGCGTTTCATCATAGGAATGGTAAATGTACCGGTGGTGACTACATTAGCAATAGAAGACCCCGAGATTAAGCCTGTTAAACCTGAAGAGACGACTGCCGCTTTAGCAGGCCCCCCGCGATAATGCCCTAATAATGAGAACGCTACTTTAATAAAATAATTACCTGCCCCCGCTTTATCGAGCATGGCACCAAATAGGACAAATAAAAATACAAAGCTGGTCGATACACCTAACGCAATCCCAAAAACCCCTTCTGTTGTAATCCATTGGTGATTAACAATTTCTTCTAAAGTCGCGCCTTTGTGGGCGATGATATCGGGCATGTGCTGCCCTGTGAAGGTGTAGACTAAGAAAATGATAGCAATGGTCATTAATGGCGGCCCTAAGGTACGGCGCGTCGCTTCTAAGAGTAACGCCCCTCCAATACAGGCAATGATGACATCCATAAAAATCGGTGCACCGGGGCGTAATGATAATTGCTCATAAAAAATAAATAAGTAAGTGGCACAAAAACAACCCGCAATTGCTAATATCCAATCTACCCACGGAATAGTGCGGCGGGGAGAATGTGTAAAGGCAGGAAAGGCTAAAAATGCGAGTAAAACTGCAAAACCAAGGTGGATAGAGCGTGCTTCAGTATCATTAAAAATACCAAGCCCAAACTCAAAGGGTAAAGGAGAGGCAATCCAGAGTTGAAATAATGACCATATAATGGCAATAGTAAAGAGTAAGTGTTTTACAAAACCTGATGGGATACGTGCGCCTGTATCAGCTTCTGCAACCATATCATCAAGGTGTTCTGGGGGGGCTACGGGAGAGGCTTGCGTCATATAAAAGTTCCTTAGTTATCACACCTTATTATCATAGTTATTAGTAGAATATTGTGATAACTATGTTGTTATAGCTTGGCAACATAGCAAGATAGGTGTGTATCGTTTTAAGTGAATGTGTGCTTATTTTTATTCTATTTTTTAATAAAACACCGACAGCATTTTTTAGACGGTTATTGTTTATTTTTAGTTATTATAAGGATTGTGTCTATATCATGACAAACTCTCAACAGAGCTGTAAAGCGTAAGTCAGTTATTTATTGATACAGCTCAACATATAAGTAAAGCATTTTTGTTTTGATAACAAAAGGTCAGGTTTGTTTAAGTGGAGTGATTTAGATTCTCAAAATGTTGGGCTTCCTGATACTAATCCCATACCAATATAAATAATATTATGTACCCCTTTGCCTAATGCTAACAGAAAATCATTACCTTCTGAAATTATCTAACTTTAGTGTATAAACAGTTACTTAAGCTAACTAAATCAAATGTAATGAGGTAATTGAGAGGTAGTGCATTAGCAATATTTTTAGTGATTTTTGTAATGATATATTGCTTGATATTTGAAAAAAAGAAGCTCTTCCATTTATTCAGAGATAGCATATTCCCTTATGAGCTTCTAAGTTATATTTATGTGCCCAATCCATCACTGTATAATTGGCATTATCAATCTAGACGGGGTTTAGATAGGGGGTAGATAATAGAAATAAAAAAGGGGAAGATAGTATTATCTTCCCCTTTTTTATATTTATAAACAGTACATTATTATGTACTTTACTTTATTGCTCAAGCGGCTGCTTTTTTCTCAGCAAAATAATCTTTTGTCATTTTAATTACAACAGGACTTAATAATAATAAAGCAATTAAGTTAGGCAATGCCATAAATGCATTTAAAGTATCAGAGAGTAACCAGATGAATTTTAATTCAACTAATGCCCCGATTGGAATGGCTAACACCCATAAAACACGGAAGATTTTAACAGATTTGTAACCAAATAAATATTGAACACATTTCTCACCGTAGAAACTCCAACCAAGAATCGTGGTAAATGCAAAGATAGCTAAACCTAGTGTTACTACATAACTTCCAACCCCAGGAAAGGAGGTCTCAAACGCAGTGGAGGATAATACCGCCCCACTTGCCCCTGATGTCCATGCACCTGATGTAATAATGACTAAGGCAGTAATGGTACAAATAATGATAGTATCAATAAATGTTCCTAACATGGCGATAATGCCTTGTTGTACTGGGTTGTTCGTTTTTGCAGCCGCATGTGCAATCGGTGCACTACCTAAACCTGCTTCGTTAGAGAATACACCACGTGCTACCCCAAATTGAATCGCCGCAGCAACACCAGCCCCAGCAAAACCACCGACAGCAGCAGTTGGGTTAAATGCATGATGGAAGATTAAGCCAAATGCAGCAGGAATTTCGCTGGCATTCATAGCTAAAATAACTACACCACCGACAACATAGAAAATAGCCATTAAAGGAACTAATTTACCAGCCACTTCCCCAATACGTTTAATCCCACCTAGTAATACTAAACCGACTAATATCATCACAACAATAGCAGAAGCAAGTTTAGGGACACCAAATGTATCTTCAAATAAGGCAACCATAGAGTTAACTTGTGTACCATTACCGATACCAAAGCCTGCAATCATACCGAAGAATGCAAAAGCACCACCTAACCACGCCCATTGACTACCTAGTCCATTTTTGATGTAGTACATAGGCCCCCCAATATGGTTGCCTCCCTCATCTACTTCACGATATTTAACCGCACATACCGCTTCACTATATTTTGTTGCCATCCCCACTAATGCAGTACACCACATCCAGAAAACAGCACCGGGTCCCCCTAAAAAAATAGCCGTTGCAACCCCTGCAATATTCCCTGTACCCACTGTTGCAGAGAGCGAGGTCATTAAGGCATTAAAAGGGCTAATATCCCCTTCTTCTGTACTTTTTCTTCCATTCCATAAGGTTTTAAAGCCTAAGCCAATATTCAGCAGCGGCATAAACCCTAAACGTACCATTAAAAATAAACCTGTACCAAGAATCAGTACAAGCATGGGGACACCCCATACAATACCGTTAACTTGTCCGACTAAATTACTAATGAACTCCACGTAATGTCCTCCACATTATTTGTCTTTCATATTGATCATTGTTTATGTAGTGTCATGCAGTGGTAAGCATAAACAATTCTCATTGTTATTTCATTGAGAGATATCAACTTAATATTCTCTCTTTTTTCATGATAAAGAAAGAGATTTCTACTGTATGTTATTATTTATCTTAAAAATAAGATAAATGTTTACATAGCTTCGATGGTTTTTTGTAACTGATAGTATACTACTATACAGTGTACACGCTAATAGGACATGCTTAAGTGCCCTATCTGTTATAAAATTCCTTACAAAAATTCGACAAGTAAGGAAGAGTAAAAAATACAATTTAGCTTAAAAAATATACACCGTTTATATTTTTATTAGATATAAATGTTAACACCTTGTTTAAATTAAACATAAAGGGTGATATACAAACTATATTTTATGTGTATATTTTAATTTTCTACCTTGTATTTATGTCTGATTTAGTGATAAAACACATTGATTATTATTGAATTTATAATAAATCTGTATTTTAACCACTATCTCATTAACATTCGATAATATTAACGGCTAAACCGCCACGGGCTGTTTCTTTATATTTTGTTTTCATATCAGCCCCTGTTTCTCGCATTGTTTTAATCACTTTATCAAGAGAAACATGATGTTGCCCATCACCATTTAATGCCATACGTGCGGCATTGATGGCTTTGACAGCCCCCATTGCATTACGTTCAATACAAGGCACTTGTACTAAGCCACCAATTGGATCACAGGTTAATCCTAAATTATGTTCCATACCAATTTCAGCAGCATTTTCAACTTGTTCAGGTGTTCCCCCTAATACTTCAGCTAAAGCCCCCGCAGCCATAGAACAGGCGACACCAACTTCACCTTGGCAACCCACTTCTGCACCTGAAATAGAGGCATTTTCTTTATATAAAATGCCAATGGCAGCAGCGACTAATAAGAAGCGGATAACCCCTTCATCATTTGCCCCTGTACAGAAATTTTTATAATAGTGTAATACAGCGGGGATAATACCTGCTGCCCCATTAGTTGGAGCAGTCACAACACGCCCGCCTGCTGCATTTTCTTCATTTACAGCTAAAGCATATAAAGTCACCCAATCAATCACTGATAAAGGATCACCATAGCCTTGCTGAGGTAAGTTACTCAGCTTACGATGCAATAAAGTTGCACGTCGTTTAACTTTCATGCCTCCCGGTAAAATGCCTTCAGTTTGGCAACCACGGGTTACACAATCTTGCATTACTTGCCAAATATTAAGTAAAGCGGCACGGGTTTCTTCTTCTGTACGCCATGTTTTTTCATTTTCCATCATCAATTGGCTGATTGACCAACCTTGTTCATGACAGTGGCGCAAGAGTTCATTGGCAGAAGGAATAGGGTAAGGTAAGACAGTTACATCTGCCTGAATAGATTTTTCACCCATTTTATTTTCATTGACAACAAATCCCCCCCCTACAGAATAGTAGACTTTTTGGAGAATTTCTTCACCTGTTTCATTAAAAGCAGTAAAACGCATTCCATTAGAATGCAAAGGTAAACTACGACGCTTATATAAAACGAGGTCTTCTTTTTCGTTAAATTGGAGCTTTTGCCCTGTAGGTAGGGTAATATTTTTTTCAGTGCGAATACGCGCAAGGCGGGCGGCTACTTTAGTGGTATCTGTGGTATCAGGGCTTTCACCTTCTAAACCAAGTAAAACAGCCGTATCACTACCATGCCCTTTACCTGTTGCCCCTAATGAGCCAAATAATTCAGTTTTAATACGATGAATACTAGATACATCTTGTTTTGCTAAGCTTTTTAAAAAATAAGCCGCTGCACGCATAGGGCCTACAGTATGCGAGCTAGAGGGACCAATCCCTATTTTAAATAAATCAAAAATACTTACAGCCATAATGACTACCTCCCTCCACTTTACTTTTCTCTATTTTAGTTAAAAAAAATACGGGCTACTTAAATAACATCACAATACACGTTTGGTTAATACTGATAGATTTCATATTTTCACTGCATTTCAATCTATAAGTTGTAGCCACGTAATAAAAGGAGAGAAAAATATAAGGAGAAACTGGGTTAATCGACCTTATGCATAAACAGGGAACTGTTCACATAATACGAGGATATCTTGTTTAACTCGCTCAATAACCTCGGCGTTTTCAGCATCATCCATCACATCACAGACAAGATGAGCCAATTTTGTCACCTCGGCTTCTTTTAAGCCGCGTGTAGTGACCGCAGGGGTACCAATACGGATACCACTGGTTACAAAAGGAGATTTAGGATCGTTAGGGACTGCATTTTTATTCACTGTAATATGGGCTTTACCTAATGCAGCATCGACTAATTTACCTGTTAAGCCTTTATCAACTAAATCAACAAGAAATAAATGATTGTCAGTACCATCAGAAACAATATTATAGCCACGCTCTTTTATCACCTTAACCATAGTGCGTGCATTAATCACTACTTGTTTTTGGTACTCTGTAAAAGCAGGATCTAAAGCCTCTTTAAATGCTACCGCTTTAGCTGCGATCACATGCATTAAAGGCCCACCTTGAATACCAGGGAAAACTAATGAATTGAATTTTTTTTCTAATTTAGGATTAGATTTTGCGAGAATTAATCCACCACGAGGACCGCGCAAGGTTTTATGTGTAGTGGTAGTGACCACATCTGCAAAAGGAATTGGGTTAGGGTATTCTCCTGCGGCAACAAGTCCTGCTACGTGTGCCATATCAACAAATAGGTAAGCCCCTATTTTATCAGCAATTTCACGGAATTTTTCCCAATTAATAACACGAGAGTAAGCAGAGAAACCTGCCACGATCATACGAGGTTTATGCTCTAAAGCAAGGGCTTCCACTTGCGCATAATCAATTTCCCCTGTATCCTCGTCAAGTCCATATTGGATAGCATTATAGATTTTACCTGAAAAGTTAACCGATGCTCCGTGAGTTAAATGTCCACCGTGAGCAAGACTCATACCTAAAATGGTATCATGGGGTTCTAATAATGCCATGTATACCGCAGCGTTTGCTTGTGAACCTGAATGAGGTTGAACATTCGCATAGTCTGCACCAAATAATTCTTTGGCGCGATCAATAGCAAGTTGTTCTACTTTATCAACGTGTTCACAACCACCATAATAACGCTTACGAGGATATCCTTCTGCGTATTTATTGGTGAGGACACTGCCTTGAGCTTGTAATACCCGTGGGCTAGCATAGTTTTCAGAAGCAATCAGTTCTATTTCTTGTTCTTGGCGTTCTGTTTCTTGGGTGATAGCATCCCATAATGCGGAATCAATATCAGCAATAGTATCTGTTTTACGAAACATGTGTAAACTCTCCAGAGTCAGGTGGTTATTTCCGTGTGGCGCGGAAAAAATCATCTTGTGTTATTATTTTAGGCAAACGTACCCTATTCCTTAAACGTGTTCCTTTAAGGAAAGGTTTATATAATGCGTTTTATTCAGTTCCTACCGCCTACTTATATTTCTTGTGGCGAGAAAAAGTAGGCGGTTTCTTAAAACTATTTTTTAGTTACTCAGCGTCAGGCTGCCAACGTAAAATTGGTTTACGTGCGGCATTCACTTCATCCATACGACGACGTGGTGTATGACGTGGTGCATCTGCAAACCATTCAGCTGCTTCACCTGATTTTGCGAGTTTTGCCATTTTCAGCATCACCTCAGCAAAATCATCTAAATTGCCTTTTGTTTCAGTTTCTGTTGGCTCAATTAATAAAGCCCCTGTCACAACCAATGGGAAGTACATGGTCATTGGGTGGTAACCTTCGTCAACCAAGGCTTTAGCAATATCAAGTGTAGTCACACCTGTATCTTTTAAGAAACGATCATCAAACAAGCACTCATGCATATAAGGCCCTTCAAAAGATAGCGTTAACTCATCTTTTAAACGACTGGCTAAGTAGTTTGCATTCAGTACAGCATCTTCAGACACTTGACGTAATCCATCAGAACCGTGGCTGTACATATAGGCTAATGCACGGGTAAACATGCCCATTTGACCATGAAAAGCTTTTAAGCGACCAAAAGCTTGTTCACCTGCCCCATGTTCACCTTGACGTTCCACTAAATGGAAACCATTTTCATCTGCCACAACCCAAGGTAAGGGTGCAAAAGGGGCTAAAGCATCACTTAATACAACAGGTCCAGCCCCCGGTCCACCCCCACCATGTGGTGTAGAGAAAGTTTTATGGATATTGATGTGCATACAATCCACACCTAAATCCCCAGGGCGTGCTTTCCCCATGATGGCGTTAAAGTTTGCCCCATCACAGTAAAAGTAACCACCAATTGCATGAACTGCCTCAGCAATTTCAATAATATCAGATTCAAATAAACCACAAGTATTTGGGTTAGTCAGCATAATCCCAGCAACATCGGAATCTAGTTTTGCTTTTAATGCTGCTACATCAACACGCCCATCTGCTGTGGCAGGAATAGACTCGACTTTATAGCCACATGCTGCGGCTGTTGCAGGGTTAGTACCATGTGCAGATTCAGGCACTAAAACACGTGCACGTTTTTCACCACGTGCTTCTAATGCTGCTTGAATACACATCATCCCACATAGTTCACCATGTGCCCCTGCTGCAGGAGACATCGCAACTGCTGCCATACCTGTAATGGTTTTTAACCAATGCGCAGTGGTATCAAGTAGCTCTAACGCCCCTTGGATAGTTTTTTCAGGTTGTAACGGGTGTAAATGTGCAAACCCTGGTAAACGTGCGATTTTTTCATTAATCCGTGGATTGTGCTTCATAGTGCACGAACCAAGTGGATAGAAACCTGTATCAATCCCGTAGTTTTTTTGGCTTAAACGGGTATAATGACGCACAACTTGTGGTTCAGCCAAGCCAGGTAAGCCGATTTCATCATCACGAGTTAAGCCGCCAAGGCAGTCCTCAACTTCATCAGGTTCAGGTAAATCAACTCCACAACGCCCAACTTCACCTAATTCAAAAATTAAAGGCTCATCTACCATTAAGCCACGGTTACCTGTTAAGGTTTCCGCATCGTGATTTTTACCAGCTTTAAAGCTGCTTAATGCATTGCTCCATGATGTCATACGAGCACCTCCTTCAAGCCAGAAATTAAGGCATTCATATCTTCATCACTGTTGAGTTCTGTCACAGCAACTAATAATAAATTGGCAGCATCGGCTTCATTAGGATATAAACGTGAAGCAGAAACCCCTGCTAAAATATCCATATCCGCTAAAGTTGATACAACAGTTGCAGCAGGTTTACTTAATTTAACGGTAAACTCATTAAAGAAAGTTTTATTTAAGACTTCAACACCATCTAAAGCATTCAGCTCTTTTGCCAGACGGACTGCACGACCGTGATTAATTTTAGCTAATTTTTTGAAACCCACCTCACCTAATAAAGAAAGATGAATACTAAATGCTAAAGCACATAAACCCGCATTAGTACAAATATTACTGGTCGCTTTTTCACGGCGGATATGTTGCTCACGGGTGGATAAAGTTAATACCCAGCCTCGTTTACCTTCTGCATCCACTGATTGCCCAGTTAAACGCCCTGGCATTTGACGCATATATTTTTTACGGGTGGCGAATAAGCCCACATAGGGGCCACCGAAGTTCACAGGATTACCGATTGATTGCCCCTCTGCAACCACGATATCTGCACCCATTTCACCTGGGGACATCACCAACCCAAGAGAAACAACCTCGGTGACAACAACTATTAATAATACTTTGTTAGCTTGGCATACTTTGGCAAGTTCACGTAAATCACGTAAATGCCCAAAGGTAGAGGGATTTTGTACGACTACACAGGAAAGTTCTTTGGAAACTTGAGAAATTAAATCCTCTTCCCCTGCAAAATCAACTGCTGCACATTCACTTTCAAAGCCATGAGATTTACCATGCGTGGTGACAATCTCTTTATACATCGGGTGTAAACCACCTGATAATAAAGCTTTGTTACGACGGCTAATACGGTTAGCCATCATCACTGCTTCAACACATCCAGTAGAGCCGTCATACATAGAAGCATTAGATACATCCATGCCTGTAATCATGCTAACTTGTGTTTGAAACTCATATAAATATTGTAAAGTACCTTGTGATACTTCAGGTTGATAAGGCGTATAAGCAGTTAAAAACTCACCACGCTGAATTAAATGATCCACAGATGCTGGAACGTGATGACGGTAAGCACCTGCACCTAAAAAGCTAGGTACTTCACTGGCAGGTGTATTACGTGCTGCCATCGCGCTTAAGCGGTGATCAACTTCCATTTCACCCATATGAGTTGGTAAATCAACCAACTCTTTTAGACGGGCTTGTTCAGGAATATCTTTAAACAGATCATCGACAGATGAAACACCGATTTCTTTCAGCATTTCCTCACGATCAGCTGCCGTTAAAGGAAGGTAACGCATTAATGATCATCCTCTTCAGCAACAAATGCATCGTAAGCCGCTTTATCCATCAACTCGTCTAATTCACTTGTATCACTCAGTTGAATTTTAAATAACCAGCCATCTTCTTCAGCTGATTCATTTACAGTTTCAGGTGCATCTTCTAAGTCTTCATTCACAGCAATCACTGTTCCTGAAACAGGTGCAAAGACATCACTGGCTGCTTTAACTGATTCAACGACAGCAATAGAATCTTCTTTTGCCACGTCAGCATCTACTTCAGGTGCTTCAACATAAACAATTTCACCTAATAACTCTTGGGCATGATCAGTAATACCAATCACTGCAATGTTATCAGCTTCAACGCGAATCCATTCATGTTCTTTAGAAAATTTTGTAGTGCTCATATCATTCTCTCCTTAAAGCCTTAACCACGGTAGTAGCGTTGTGGTACAAAAGGTGTTTTTGCAACAATCATTGGACGGGATTTACCACGTACCATAGCATATAATTCAGTGCCTACTTTTGAGTAAGCTTTGGTAACATACCCCATTGCAACAGGGCTACCATAGGTGGGGGCAAAGCTACCACTGGTAATTTTACCAATGACTTCCCCCTCTGCGGTACAAATTTCTGCGCCTTCTCGAATCGGAGCGCGCCCTTCTACTTTAAAGCCAACACGTTTACGTGTGATACCTTCTTCCATATGCTTATACACAGCTTCGGCACCAAGGAACCCTCCAGCACGTGCGCCTTTGGGGCGACGTATTTTAGAAATACCCCATAATAGGCTGCCTTCAATTGGGCTGGTAGTATCATCAATATCATGACCGTATAAACATAAGCCTGCTTCTAAACGTAAAGAATCACGTGCTCCTAAACCAATCGGTTCCAGTTCATCTTCAGCTAATAAAGCACGGGCAATTTTTTCAGCATGATCAGCTGGGATGGAAATTTCAAAACCGTCTTCTCCAGTATAGCCTGAACGACTAATAAAGCATTCTACACCGAGTAAATTAACAGGTTTAACCTTCATAAAAGTCATTTCAGCCACTTCAGGGGCAAAGCGTGCGACAACATCAATTGCCTTAGGGCCTTGTATCGCTAATAAAGCACGGTCAGTTAATTCTTCAATGGTGCAACGGTCGCCAATATGTTGGCGGAGGTGGGCAATATCTTGAGCTTTACACGCAGCATTGACAACAACAAAAAGGTGATCGCCAGCATTGGCAACCATTAAATCATCAAGGATATTTCCTTCTTCATTAGTAAAGAAGGCATAGCGTTGCATACCTGCGGGTAAGTCAATGATATCAACGGGAACGAGGGTTTCTAAGGCAGCGGCGGCATCAGCACCAGTAATACGTAATTGTCCCATGTGTGAAACATCAAAAAGTCCAGCACTGTCACGGGTTTGATTGTGTTCTTTTAGTACACCGGCGGGATATTGTACAGGCATTTCGTAGCCTGCAAAGGGTACCATTTTTGCGCCTAGTTCAACATGTAGATCATGTAGTGGCGTTTGTGCTAATGCTTCTGTACTCTGGCTCATGAATCACGTCCTCTGACAAAATTAAGGTGTAACTATCTTCAACTAACTATAGTTGATAGTTACCCCCTCTGTCGTCAGACCTGAAAGATTGATCAACATACAGCATCGCATAGCAAATAACAGATATGCTGTGTTGACTTTCCTCTTCGGTGAGAACACATAAAATAAATGCATTCTGCTTTCCAGAGTATCTTCGCCCTGCAGTCCTGAGACCTGAGAGTTTGTGGGGTGTTTGCTCCTTCGGTGTAAGCAATATTTAAATACTTGCTTACGTCTCCCACAGGGTTCATAAGATTTAGGGTGCAAGTCTACACAAGATAAATTTATGCTGTCAACAAATAAAATAAAATAAGGGCTTTTTTTATACTTTTCTTTTAATTACTTAGAAGTGTTAATTTTACAGAATATGCAACATTATTTTAGTATGAAGGCACTTATACCCTAATCAAATATATATTAAGCTACATTTCATATCTCAAATATTTATAATTAATAACAGTTGCTTATAATGTCTTTATACTAATAGGCATTATGATTTTTATTACCAGCTAATAATGTACCAAAATTTAATTTAATTAAAAAAATAGTACTTTATTATAATATATTTTACAGTTATATAGTTTATTTTTCTAATCTAGTGAATAGATTTTGGGTTTTACTTTTCCAACTAAACCTTATCCAAATTGATATAGATAACGGGTTAAGTTAAGGATGTAAAGCAATATTTTCCTTGTTCCCTACTCTGTATTGTACTGCTTGGTTTAATACTCTATTTTTTATAGGCTGTAAAAATACAGCGTACTCTAGCATTTTAAAGGAATACTTTAGATGATTAGCTTTAAGCTTGTGTGAGTTTTCACCTTAAAATATAAGGCACAGTGGCACAGCTAGTCCATCCTATGGATTCATTGCTATTAAGTCCATTAAGTTAAGGCTTATCTGGCTCTAATGCTTCACGTTTGGAATTCAATCCCTAACGCTCTGCATCATCTTGCTTAAAGTGCTACGGTGTTAGTTTAGAAGGGAGGAGGATGCGGAACTTCCTTGGCTACATTACAATGCAGAATGTTGTAACGAGGAAAGTATGGCTTTTAAGCCTTGCAACATTTGGCACTGAACTCAATTCAGTCATGATTTATGACAGAGTGGGGTGTGATAAATAGAGCTTTATTTTGTTAAATCCAATCATGTGAATATCATGGATTTTATTATAATAGCTATGAATCAATCGTTGTGGAATGATTGAGATTACAAGGGTATTATGTGTAATACCACTATAATATACAAGATAATTGCACCCGTAAAATGATAGTTTACAAATTTTCACATAATCTGAAAAGTGATCTAATCACAACTATCTAAGCTATAACAACTCAAGTACCGTAGATATTTTAAATAGTGGGTAGTGGGTAAAATCAGTGTAAAATTAAAGGAAGCATAGCAGCATAATTTATGTACACGGATTTCACCACACTCTATTTTCTTATCTGCTATAAGTTATAAATAAATACAATCAATACAGCAATTGGGGTGACATAGCGAATTAAGAAACGCCAAATAGCATATCCATCACCCATGTTTAACTCTTCACGGGTAGAGGCTTGACTCATGGCCCAGCCAACAAATAAGGCAGCTAATAAACCAGCAAGAGGTAACATCACATTAGCAGTAAAGAAATCAAGTAAATCAAAAATAGTTTTACCTTCAAAGGCAGCAATAAAGCCTAATGGGGCAACATCTGCCCAAATATTTAATGATAATACTGAAGCTAAACCTACCAACCATGCTAACACACCAATAATAATAGCGGAGGCTTTACGAGGTACCCCTTGTTTTTCTTCAAACCACTCTACAACAGGCTCTAATAAAGAAATAGCTGATGTCCATGCAGCAAAGATTAATAAGATAAAGAATAAGCTGGCAAAGAAAATTCCTCCAGGCATTTTACTAAAAGCAAGCGGTAAGGTTTGGAAAATCAGCCCCGGCCCTGCACTGGCTTCTAAGCCATTACTAAATACGATAGGAAAAATAGCAATCCCTGCCATCAAGGCAACGACGGTATCCATAATAGCAACAATAATAGAGGTTTTAACAATAGAAGTATCTTGTGGTACATAAGAACCGTAAGCAAGCATAACCCCCATACCTAAACTTAAGGTAAAGAAAGCATGACCCATTGCCACTAAAATACCTTCAGTGGTAAGTTTAGAAAAATCAGGTTTAAATAAAAACTCTAAACCTTGACCAAAGCCTGATGTGGTCATAGAGTAACCAACCAGTAAAACCATTAATACAAACATTAATGGCATTAAAATCATCACGGCACGCTCTAAACCAGCCTTAATACCCCCTGCAACAACCGTAATCACCAATGCAATAAATAACGTATGCCATGCGGTTAATACAATCGGATCAGCAAGGAAAGTACCAAATATATTGCCAACACTGTCAGCACTTAAACCATTAAAGGCACCTGTTACTGCTTTGCCTGCATAAGCAATTGCCCACCCACCAATGACACTGTAAAACGATAAAATTAAGAAAGCAGCTAATACTGAAACCCATGCTAATGATGCCCATGCTGGGGATTTTTTTTCTTGTTTTGCAATCGTGCTGACACTAAAAATCGGGTTTTGTCGTCCACGACGACCAATTAAAATTTCTGCCATCATGATGGGAATCCCAATCACGGCAATACAGACTAAATAAACCAGTACAAATGCACCGCCTCCGTTTTCCCCTGTGATATACGGGAATTTCCAAATATTTCCTAAACCGACTGCTGATCCTGTGGCAGCAAGAATAAACGCTAGACGCGAAGACCACATCGTTGTGGCGTGCCCTTGTGCTGAACTCATTAGCTGGTAGCTCCTTAAATGGTAGTCATTTTATTTCTATTGTTAGTGCACCTCATCCTTGAGGTCATGATCTATCCATGTTGTGTTATACGCTTATAGAGCGATTAAAATAGTACTCATATAAAAGGTGAGAGACCCTTTTTTCTCTTTAAATTATTAAAATGAGAAATATGAAAACTATTTTCGCTGTAAACTTTAATACATGGTCAATATTCCGTGATGAAGGGAGTACTTTGATACATAAATTCACAGCGAAAATAATTTAATTTTATGTAAAAAAGAGGTAAATAAGGACATGATCTATTTACCTCAATACGCTCAAACATAATCAGTTAAGCAGAGAGTTTAAATATGCTCTCTCTGCTTTTAATCAGCTTAATTAAGGTAAGTAATTAGAAACGTTCCCGTGCCACTTCATCAGCAATAATGCCTGTTGGGGTTTTAGTTTCTGTGGCACGTTGGAAAATTTCACTTAAAGTATCGCCAATACCTTCAACATGTGCTAATAACACATCACGATTGAAATTTTTCTCATATTCGTAAGAGACATCAATAATACCGCCTGCATTAATAACATAATCAGGGGCGTATAAAATGCCACGCTGCTGTAAGGCTTCATCATGGCGGGCTTCGGCTAACTGGTTATTAGATGCACCTGCAATCACTTTGGCTTGTAATTGGGGGATGGTGGTGTCGTTGATAATCGCACCTAATGCACAGGGTGCAAACACATCGACATCTAAAGAGAAAATTTCTTCTTGGCTGACTGCGGTCGCGCCTAATTCTTTCACAGCACGATTGACTTGCTCATCATAAATATCGGTCACCCATAATTTAGCTCCTTGCTCATGCAAGTGTTCAGCTAAACGATAGCCCACATTCCCCACACCTTGGATAGCAACTTTTAAGCCTTCTAAATCATCACGCCCAAACTTATGTTTAACCGCGGCTTTTAAACCAACAAAAGTACCGTAAGCTGTGGCAGGAGATGGATCACCATTACGAACATGTCCATCAGCGGCAGCTTTTTCTTCTACCCCTGCAACAAAACGCGTCACTGTTGACATTTTTTTCAAATCATCAACACAGGTACCTGAATCTTCTGCGGCGATATAACGCCCACTTAAACCTTCTAAATATTCGCCCATTGCAAGCAATAATTCATCGGTTTTTTCAGTGCGTGAGTTACCTATAATGACGGATTTACCGCCGCCTAAATTTAGATTTGCCACCGCTGATTTATACGTCATGCCGCGTGATAAACGTAATACATCAGTTAAAGCTTCTTCACTGCTGGCATATGGCCACATGCGGCAGCCACCTAATGCAGGACCACGATTGGTGTTATGGACAGCAACAATAGCTTTTAAGCCTGATTTTTTATCATGGCAAAAAACCACTTGTTCATGGTTATCAAATTCACGGTGTTCAAAAATACTCATTTGCGTTATTCCTCAATGGTGTGAGTGTGTCCTCTCTCTGTTTAAGAGCTTAGGCTGTATCCTGATTGATTACTCTTGTGGAGGATCAATCAGGGATCACACAGCCTAACAATAGGACGATAACTAAAAATTTATCTTGTTTTTATTAGCGTGCATTGGCAGCAAACTTAACAGGTTTTACTGTACCATGTGCTGCACTGGGGTTATCAAATAAGCGTTTTAATTCCGCTTCACGCTCAGCGGCTTTGTCTGCATTAGCGTGTTTGACATGCCCAAATCCTCGGATTTTCTCAGGTAAACGGGCTAATTCCACTGCATAAGCATAGTTCTTTACAGTCAAATTAGTGAGCAAACTATTAATAGTCTGTTCGTAGTTATTGAGTAATTGGCGTTCTAATTTACGATCAGCGGTATAAGAGAAAATATCTAAAGCTGTACCACGTAAACATTTGAATTTTGCCAGCTGTTTAAATACAGGTAATATCCATGCCCCAAATTCACGTTTTTTTGCTTCCCCTGTGTGGGGGTCACGTTTGGATAATAAAGGCGGTGCTAAGTAGAATTTTAGCTGAAAATCCCCTTCAAATTGTTGGTGCAGTTTTTCAGTAAAACTGGCATCACTGTATAAACGCGCCACTTCATATTCATCTTTATAAGCTAATAACTTGGCGTAGTTCTCTGCTACCGCTTTTGTTAAGGCTTCATGCTGTTGGCTTACTGTATCAACCGCGCGTACTTTTGCGACAAAATCAGCATAGCGTTGGGCATACTTAGCATTTTGATAAGCGGTTAAATGGACTTTACGACGTTCAATCAAGCTATCAAGGGTTAATGGGATGACTTCCGCATCTGTTGTAGTTTGTGGGGTAGCTAATTTTTTCACCGCAGCTAAATCATGTGCGGCACGTCGTCCCCATAAGAAAGCTTGCTTATTACTGGCTACCGCCACAGCATTAATTTCAATGGCTTTTTCAATCGCTTCAGCAGATAAAGGTAATAAACCTTTTTGGTATGCGTAACCGACCATAAATAAGTTTGAAGCAATCGAGTCACCCATTAAATCAGTAGCAATACGGGTTGCATCAATAAATTCTGCCCGTTCTTTACTGGTGGCATCAATCACTGCCTGTTCCATGTCATTACGTGGGAATTGTAAATCAGGGTTTTTAGTAAAGGCGGCGGGCATGGAGGCATGGCTGTTAACGACTGCATAGGTATCATCGCTGTTTAATTTTGCGAGGGCTTCATAATTGGCCGCCACCACTAAATCACAGCCTAATAATAAGTTTGCTCGTCCTGCGGCAATACGTACCGCATGAATCGCTTCAGGTATATCTGCAATGCGTACATGACTGACCACCGCGCCAAATTTTTGCGCTAAACCTGTCATATCTAATACAGAACAGCCTTTACCTTCTAAATGGGCTGCCATACCAAGTAAAGCCCCGATAGTCACAACACCTGTTCCGCCTACCCCTGTGATTACAATGCCATATGGATTTTCTGTGCTCGGTAATTTTGGGGTGGGTAAATCAGGAAAATCAGAATTTTCACCACTGGTTTTAGGTTTCACTAATTGCCCACCGTGTACGGTGACAAAGCTTGGGCAGAAACCATTCACACAACTGAAATCTTTGTTACAGGCAGATTGATCAATGGTTCGTTTTCGTCCAAGTTCAGTTTCTAGTGGCAAAATAGATAAGCAGTTGGATTTAATGCCACAATCACCACAGCCTTCACACACGGCTTCATTAATATAAGCACGTTTAGGCGGATCAACCATAATGCCTTTTTTACGACGACGGCGTTTTTCAGCAGCACAAACTTGATCATAAATCAGCACCGAAGTCCCTTTAACTTCGCGTAATTGGCGTTGCACATGATCTAATTCATCACGGTGGAAAAATTCCACCCCTTTTGCAAAGATGCTGTGATCAGTATGACGTTTTGGATCATCACTGACAATCACAATACGACGTATGCCTTCGCCATAAAGTTGATGGGTAATCTGATGCAGGCTTAAAGTCCCATCTACAGGCTGTCCCCCTGTCATGGCAACGGCATCATTGTATAAAATTTTATAGGTAATATTGACCTTAGCAGCAATGGCAGCACGAATAGCTAAGGAACCAGAGTGGAAATAAGTCCCATCTCCTAAGTTTTGGAAAATATGCTTGGTATCAGTAAAAGTAGATTGTCCAATCCACGTTACCCCTTCGCCGCCCATTTGGGTAAAGGTATCCGTGCCACGATCCATCCATGTTGCCATATAGTGACAACCAATCCCCCCTAAGGCGCGGCTGCCTTCAGGAAGTTGAGTAGAGGTATTATGGGGACAGCCTGAACAAAAATGAGGGGTGCGCTCAATAATAGCGCGAGGTTTTGCTAAAGCAGCTTCTTTGGCTTCTAAAAAGGCTAAACGTTTTTCAATACGTTCGCTGGTGAAATAAGTGCCAATTCGTTTGGCAATCACACGGGCGATTTGTGCAGGAGTCAGTTCACCTGTGGAAGGTAAAATCCAGTCACGGGTTTCATCAAATTTACCCACAACACGCGGACGTACATTTTCATCCCAGTTATAAAGTTGCTCTTTTAACTGGTTTTCAATCACACCGCGTTTTTCTTCAACCACTAACACTTCTTCTAAGCCACGGGCAAATTCACGCACCCCCGAACTTTCTAGTGGCCAGCTCATCCCCACTTTATAAACACGTAAACCAATTTCAGCGGCTAAGTGCTCATCAATACCTAAATCATCTAAGGCTTGGCAAACATCTAAATACGCTTTTCCTGTGGTAACGATCCCAAAACGAGGCTGTGGGCTGTCAATCACGACGCGATCTAATTTATTCGCTTTAGCAAAAGCTAAGGCTGCGTATAATTTATACTTTTGTAAACGGTATTCTTGTTCTAAGGGTTTATCAGGCCAGCGGCAATGCAAGCCATCTTCAGGTAATTCAAAATTATCAGGAATAACGATATCAACCCGATTCGGGTCAACATAAGCGGAGAAAGAGGAATCAACCGTTTCAGCAATGGTTTTTAAGGCAACCCAGCAACCACAATAACGGGATAATTCCCAGCCAAAAATACCTAAATCTAAAATTTCTTGTACACCTGATGGATTGAGCACAGGCATCATTGCATCCATAAAGGTGTATTCACTTTGATGCGGTAAGGTCGATGATTTACAGGCATGATCATCCCCTGCAATCACTAATACGCCACCATGTTTAGAGGTACCTGCCGCATTAGCATGTTTAAAAACATCCCCTGTACGATCAATCCCTGGCCCTTTACCGTACCACATGCCAAATACGCCATCATATTTTGCGCCTTGGAACATGTTCACCTGTTGACTACCCCATACAGCAGTCGCTCCGAGGTCTTCATTGACCCCCGGTTGAAAATAAATATTGTATTTTTCTAAATGTTTTTTAGCTTTCCATAATGCCTGATCAAAGCCCCCTAAGGGTGATCCACGATAACCTGAGATAAAACAGGCCGTTTTAATCCCTGCGTTGTCATCACGTTGGCGTTGTAACATGGGAAGGCGGGCAAGTGCTTGTGTCCCTGTAAGGTAAACACGCCCTGATTCTAATTCGTATTTGTCATCAAGCGTTACATGTGCGAGCGTCATAAATGATTCTCCTTCGCATCTTGCCTGCATACATTAAGCATAATAAGGAATGCAGCACAGTACAAGTTAACTAAAATAAATAGCAAAACAGCACACTAAAAAAGTGCTATGACAGAAAAATTAACTTGTTTGTAACGAGAGTATAGGAAAATTAGAATACGCCATACACAGCGGTGTAGGGATTAAATAGGATAATTGATGGGATAATGCTAACATTGCTGTTCTCCTCCAGGGTAGGATCACTACCAGAACATAATCTTAAACAAAGTGGTTGGCTCTTGTGGAGTAACCACCCTATAGTGCGTCAAATTCTTGTGGATTGACGTTATTATTATTCCCCAATAGGTTGAATGGGGAGTTAAGGAAAAATATGCTATATGAAAATAAAAAAAATGTCTAGTAAAAAATTTTTTTTAATATTCTTTATAATAGACGTTATGTATATCAATATTATATCAGACTAAGGTGTGACTATTTTTCTCCTAAAATAAGCATCAATTAAAGTATCTACTTAGATAGATGGTTTTATATAATATTTATCTGTTTTATGTGGCTAGGTATATGTTTTTACTATCTTTAATATTTTGTTATGTCACTATACTATAGTCATGGTTAAATGAATTATAGTAAATATCTTATGTATGCCTTAATAATTAACTATTATTAACATATCCAGTCTATACATTATAGTAGGAAATAATCTGTATTTTATATGACAATATTAAATAAGGTATCAATATTTTTATATACTATGAGACGATAGTGTAAGTAAGGTAGGTAATACGATAAGATAAAATATAATGTTTATACATCTATTTTATTTTTTCGTTTATATATCAATTTAAATCAGGATTCACGGCATTTTTATCAAAATTAGGGTATATTTATGAAAAAGATAATAATGTCTACCTCCCTCTACGTTTTACTTAATTGCTTATGTTAACATTATGGAAAAAATTCTTAAATTTTAGTTTATGCAGCCAACTCACATTTTTGACCAGTTTTCTTGGTGGGTTGATGCTAATATTATTTATGGTTGATATTGCACATCAACACAAAAAAAATGGGCAAAAAAATGTGCTGAAGCAAGTACAAAATAGTGCTTATGTACTGGCTATTAATGCAAAAGAAAGCCTTAATAATAAAAATTATAATGTATTAAAAAAAATTGTTTTAACCCAAAAAAACTATCCCCAATTGCACCATGCTATGGTGTTATCCCCACAGGGTAAAATCCTTGCTCATAGTGATCCTGATATCTGCCAATGCTTAGGGACTTTTGTTCCCCAAGATATTCAACGTCGCTTATATCGAACCCCTTATACCACCCCCCAGCTGTTGATGCAGCACCCTCAATTAATTGATGTTGCCGTGCCAATTATCGTTAATAAAAGAACCATAGGTTGGTCTCGTATAGCCTTATCACAAAAAAACTTTATTCAAGATAATGCTAGCTTTCTTTATCATATTTTTATTTACCTTACATTGGGCTTATTATTTTTAATTTTACTCATTCGTTATTTAGCACAACACAGCCAACGTAAATTGCAACATTATGCAGATATTTTTGAGCAAGTGCGTTTAGGACAGCGTGCTTTACGTATTGAACAAACAAATCATGAAGATTATCAAGCTTTAGTACAAAGTATTAATGATATGCTGGATACAATACAGCATTCTGAGAATAAACATTTTCAACATGAAGAACGATTAAACCTTGCTTTACAAGGCAGTCGGGATAGTATTTGGGATTGGGATTTAAGTCAGCAAAGTATTTATTTTTCTTCTACATGGGGGGATATGCTAGGGATTCATACCCAAGAGATTGGTAATGGGTTTTCTGTATGGCGACAACGTATTCACCCTGATGATTTAGCGCAGGTGATGAATAATATTGAGCAGCATTTAGAAGGTAAAACGGCTTATTTTGATAATATCCATCGTTTACGTCATGCTAAAGGACACTATATTTGGATACATGTGAGAGGACAAGCCTGCTTTGATGAGCAGCAACAGGCACAACGTATTGTTGGAACATGCATTGATTTAACAGAACAAAAGCGTTTAGAACACTGTTTCCTTGTTCTGACTCAGCAAGCACTTTATAACTCAGATGTATTTATCCAAAACTGCTTATTACAACTGACTAGTACATTTAAGATGGAATATGGAATTCTTGGCTTATTCAGTGATAATGAGCAACGTGTTGTCAAAACAGTTGTGGTCTTACAATCAGGGCAATTAGTTGAAAACTTTGAATATTTACTTGCCAACACCCCTTGTGCAGATGCTATACAAAATAATAGTGTTTTAATTTCAGAATGTACTGCTGATCATTATCCACAAGATAAAATGCTGCAAGAATTTAATGTTGAAAGTTATTTTGGTATTGGTTTACGTTCTAATGTGACAGGAAAGAAAATAGGTGTACTAAGCGTGATGGGTACAAAGGTGATTGAGCCTGCTATATGGTTCAAGCCTTTATTGGAAATTTATGCTAATTATATTGCCTTTGAGTTAGAGCGGGAAAATATCACGCGTATCATTAATTTATCTGAACAATCTCAACCTTTTCATGCTAATACAGATAATAATCCCTTAAGTCAAATGCATCAGGTGCTACAAATTCCATTGGCCCATATGCTGAATCATGTAGAATTATTGCATACAACAAACTTAACTGAACAGCAAAACCACTCTACACAAGAGTTATATACCACAACAGAACACCTCCAAGATATTTTAAGTCGTCTGTTAGATTATTCTCAACTCAATGCTAATGCATTTTATCTGCATCAAACAGATTTTAACTTGTGTCAGCTTATTGATACGATAATTCAAGATTTTACCCCTGCTATTAAGGTAAAAAATATTGAGTTATTACATTATATCTCTGCCCAAATACCCTGTGATATACACGGTGACTTAAGCCGTTTGCAACAAATCATCACCAGTTTGCTCATCAATGCCATACGGTTTACGCAACAAGGTGAAATATATATAAAGATTTATCGATTAGAAGATAAAACAAACTCTGTAAAGCTTCGTTTTGAAATTGAAGATACGGGTATCGGCTTAACAGAAGATCAACAAAATATTTTATTAATGATGTTGCAACAATCTCACCCTTTTACAATACATAGTAACAATCAAATTGGTTTGGGGCTTATTGTTGCCCAAATGTTGACTAAAAAAATGGGGGGGGAGCTGGGTTTTAAAACGATTGCAGATAAAGGCAGTACCTTTTGGTTTACAGTGCAATTAAAAAAAGCCCTACAGAAAAAGCAAGTACCTTTAGTCCATTTTAATTATCAGTATAACTGTATTATTGTTGCGAATAATGCAGCACAACGAACAATATTACAACAACAACTTAATGCATGGGGAATACAGGTTTTATTTACAGAAAATAATCATAGTGCATTACATTTATTATTGCATAATCAACAAATTATTCATTTTGCGTTTATTGATTATACAATGCCTGATATGGATGGCTTAACATTTATTCACACTTATCAAGCTGAAAATGCAAGCTATAAATTTCCTGTTATATTACTGAATACAGGTGATCATGCAGCAGAATCTAATTTACTACAGCCCTATAATGTCATAACAGTACTAGATAAGCCTTTAGTTTACAGTGAAATCTATCATGCAGTATGTACTGCGTTGAAGGTAACGCCTCAAATTTCTATAGGCTTACCTACCCAGAAAAAAATTGAAGAAATACCTGCAGAAGTACAGATCTTACCCGTACAAGCTTGTATACTTATTGTTGAAGACAGCCCACTAAATCGTGATGTAATTTGTGATATGCTAGATAAGTTAGGCTATTACCCTGATTTGGTCACCAATGGTAAGGAAGCCGTCGAGGCAGTGACAAAAAAATCCTATGATTTAGTATTTATGGACTGCGAAATGCCTGTAATGGATGGTTATACTGCAGCAAAAAATATTCGGGAATATGAAAAAGATCATCACTTACCTCATACACCGATTGTGGCATTAACAGCGCACGCCATGCAGGAACATAAAATAAAAAGTCAAGAATCAGGTATGGATGATCACTTAACAAAACCATTGCGCTTACAAACCCTGCGTTCTGTATTGCAACAATGGCTACCCGTGATGGAACAAAAAACGGTGACACCTTCCCTGACTGCACATTCTGATTCTAAAGTAATAGAAAATGATAAGCCCCCTTCTTTACGTAAAACAACAGAAGCTAAAAACAGCAAAGATTCTGAATATGTAGCAGAAGCACAAGAACACACTGTTATTGATTATAAAATGCTCGATCATTTGCGTCATGTTATGGGGGGAGATATCTCACCTTTATTACAGCAGTTTATTGCCTATGCAAAAGAGCAAATTGATGGTATAAAAAAAGCGTTAGATCAGCAAGATGCTGAAGATGTACGACGCAAAGCACATCAATTTAAAGGAGAAAGTTTGCAGCTAGGTGCCAATCATTTAGGCTATTTATGCAAAGATATTGAGATGTTAGCAAAAGACAGTAAGCTTGAGCATATTCCTGTGTATATAATAAAATTAGAGCGTGAATTGACACAGGTTAAAACAGCACTAGCACAGGCGGAAAAACATGAGTAATAGCTCTGCCCGTATTTTAGTTGTTGATGATGCGCCCTTAATACGTGGCTTGTTAGTACAAGTATTACGTAAATATGGCTATGAGGTTGAAACAGCTGAAGATGGTAAACAGGCGATTGAGTTTTTTATTAAATACCGTCCTGATTTAATTTTAATGGATGCGGATATGCCTGTATTAGATGGGGTGGCTGCGTGTTCACGCATTCGTGCCTTGCCTGAAGCAAAGTATCTGCCCATTATTATTGTCACTGCATTTGTAGAGCGAGAATGGGTTGATCGTGCCTATGCAGCGGGTGCAACAGATTATGTAACCAAACCTGTTAACTGGGATGTATTGCGTAATCGAATCCATTATATTTTGCAAGCAAAACATGCTGAAGAAGCTTTATTTGACGAGAAAGAAAAAGCACAAGTAACGCTTGCCTCTATTGGGGATGGGGTGATTACCACAGATGCAAAAGGGCATGTTGAATATTTAAACCCTGTTGCCAGTAAATTAACAGGATGGAAAATAGAAGAAGCTTATAATCGCCCCTTAAGTGATGTCTTTGCAATTATTGATGAAGCCACACACGAGCCTTTAGTGTTCCCTGTTTTACAATGCTTACAGGATGGTCAAGTGGTTGAACTGTCTCATAACATTGTATTATTGCATCGTCATGGTAATAAGCGTTTTGCCATTGAAGATTCTGCTGCCCCGATTAAAGACAGAAATGGGCAAATTATTGGGGTGGTATTAGTTTTTCATGATGTGACTGAAAACCGTAAGCTCACCCAAGAACTTGCTTATCAAGCAAAGCATGATGCCTTAACAGGCTTGTTTAATCTCCATGAATTTAATGCACGGCTGAACACCGTTTTACGTGATCGGGATAGTACACAGCAACATTATTTGCTGTATATGGATTTAGACCAATTTAAAATTGTCAATGATACCTGTGGGCATGAGGCAGGAGATCAACTGTTAAAGAATGTTGCCTTAATTTTACAAGAAACCATTCATAGTGAAAAACATTACCAACATGCTACCTTAGCGCGTTTAGGGGGGGATGAGTTTGGTTTATTATTAGAAAGCTGTCAATTAGATGATGCGACTTATATTGCCGATCGCATTCGTAACAGTATTGAGCAATTTCGTTTTTATTGGCAAGGGGATAAAAATGAAAAAAATATCTTTTCTATTGGCGTGAGTATTGGACTTGTTCCTATTAACTTAACAGAACAAGCGATTAATCAAGAAAGTATTTTAGCCATGGCAGATGCTGCCTGTTATGCGGCTAAAAATGCAGGACGGAATAATGTGCATGTGTATCATGCCAATGATTTAGATCAGAAAATTGAATGGCTTGCCTTATTAAAAACCAGTCTATCAACTGAAAATCAAAAGCTAAAAGGTTTCCAATTATTTCAGCAACCTATTATTTCTACACATGATGTAGATACAGGGCAACAACGCTGTGAAATTTTATTACGCTTATATGAAGAATCAGGGCAGCTTGCTCGCCCCGGCGCTTTTCTTTCTGCAGCAGAACGTTATAGTCTAATGCCTGATTTAGATCGCTGGGTGTTGTCAAATTTATTACAATGGTTAGAGCAGTTACCAAAGGAAAATATTGAGTTATTAGATTTTACTGCTATTAATGTTTCAGGTTACTCTTTAAATGATAAAAGTTTTTTAAATTTTGTTGAAACGGCATTAAGAAATAGCCCCAATCTAAGTGAAAAAGTCTGTTTTGAGATTCCTGAAACCATCGCTATCACAAATTTAACCGCCACATTTAATTTTATGAAGGTCATTAAAAATTTTGGTTGCCGCTTTAGTATTGATAATTTTGGTTCAGGGCTTTCTTCATTTAAATATTTAACTAATTTACCTTTTGATTTTCTTAAAATTGATACCCATTTAATACAACATATGTCTGAAAACCCTATGGATTTAGCGACTACTAAAGCCATTAATGAGATTGCACGTATTATGCAAATAAAAACCATTGCAAATGGTATTGAGTCTCAACATATATTAAATCAAGTCAAACATTTACATATTGATTATGCACAAGGTTACCTGATTGGTAAGCCTACAACCATTGATGACTAAATACGCTTAATTTATATTCAGCTTTCTATCATGAAAGGCTTAATAAAGAGCCATACTGATCTTTATAATTGAGAATAAAAGATCTGAATTCTTCTTTAGGCATTGGCTTACCAAATAAATAACCTTGAACATGATCACATTGATGTTCTAATAAAAATTGTAATTGCTCAGGTGTTTCCACCCCTTCAGCCACAACACTTAAATTTAAATTATGTGCCATGGCGATAATAGCAGTGACTAAAGCAGCATCATCACTGTTTTCATGAATATCTCGAATAAATGATTGATCAATTTTTAAGGTATCAATAGGAAAACGTTTTAAATAGCTCAATGATGAGTAACCTGTTCCAAAGTCATCAATAGAAATCTGTACCCCTAAACGCTTCAGCTCTTGTAAAGTATCTACCGTATCTTCTGCATTTGGCATAATCAAGCTTTCAGTGAGCTCCAGCTCTAAATGCTGTGGATTCATATTTAATTCACACATCAGCTTTTCAATGCTGCTATGTAAATTTTCTTGAATAAATTGACGTGCTGATAAGTTTACAGATACATGTAAATCACTTCCCCCTTCTTTTTGCCAACGTATATTTTCCTCACAGGCAGTACGCAATACCCATTCACCAATAGGAATAATAAGCCCTGTATCTTCTGCCAGAGGGATAAATTGAGCAGGGGGGACAAGATTAAAATCAGGACTACGCCAGCGGACTAAAGCCTCTGCCCCGACAATTTTACCCTCTGTAATACAAAAACGCGGTTGGTACCAGACTTCAAACTCATCACATTCCAAAGCTTGGCGCAATTTATTTTCCATGCTTAAACGAGCTGCAGAGGCTAAATTGGCACTGGAAGTATAATAGCGGTAATTATTACGTCCTTGTTTTTTTGCCATATACATGCCTGCATCAGCATTCTTCATCAAACTCACCACATCATTTCCATCTTTGGGGTACATGCTGATGCCAATACTAGGGGTAATATAAAACTCTTGCTGATGAAAATGTAGCGGTGTTGTCAGTACTTTCAGAATTTTTTCTGCCACCATGCCTGCATCTAAAGGCTCTTTAATATCTCGTAATAATAGGGTGAATTCATCCCCCCCCAATCGCGCAACAGTATCCTCTGGTAAGCGGGTACAGGTTAATAAACGTTCTGCCACGCCTTGTAATAAACGATCACCCGCTGCATGTCCCAGCGTATCATTGATGTATTTAAAGCGATCTAAATCAATAAATAAAATACCTAAAGATTCATTGTTATGCTCTGCATATTCAATGGCTTGCTCTACACGCTTGATAAATAATGCACGATTAGGTAAATTTGTTAAGGCATCATGATAGGCTTGGTAGGTTAGTTTTAAATTAAGTTTTTTTAATTCTGCCGTCCGAATCGCAACTGTTCGCTCTAAATGTTCCTTGTGCTGCTCTAATTTATCGTCACGCTCTTCCACTGCCTCCAGCATTTCATTAAAACCTTGAAATAGCTGACCAATTTCATCGTATTGAGCAATATGTGCACGTAATGAATAATTTTTTTCTTCTGATACAGTATGAGTTAATTCAGCAAGTTCTGAAATAGGACGGGTAATAATGCGCTGTAAGCGAGTTGAAAGAAAAATAGCAAATAATAAAGAAACAGTAATAATTAGGATCACGACCATCGTATACCACAAAATACGATCATAAATAGCTTGTCTATCTAGTAATAAAACCAACAACCCCACATTATCACCATTAGGTGAGACAACAATTTGTGAACACTGTATAAAATCACGAGAACTGACTATTTGTGGTTGTTCAAAATCACCTAAAAGTGTAGGCAAAGGAGTTTGTTTACGTAAGTACATAGCAAAAGGAATCGTGGTATTATTAGCACTGTACACTTGTGCTAATACAATATCACTGTCTTCAGCAAGTGAGGCAAGTATCTCGGTTGCATCACGTGGGTCATCAAACTGTAAAGGAGAGACAATATTTAAGCCTGTCACCGCAGTTTGTACCTTTAACTTACGCTCTAAGTTTTTCTGTAATGACCATAAATCGTGCAGCATAAATGCCATACTGGATAGTACTAAAACTACAAGGCTAATAAAAAGAATAATAGCCACTAATTTATAGCGAATTGACAGATGTTTAAAATACATGTTTTAGATAACTCCAACGCATATTCAGATTACTTTCTCTGTAATTTAAGCAACTGCGAACGGATTTTTATACCTGCTTTCAATGCAGCACTCTGATTAATGGTAAATTTAACACGTTTATTTTTAGTGAAAAAATAAATCATCCCTCCCCGTTTCGTAAATCCTTTGATTTCACTGACGGTTAAGATACCTCTTGATTTCACCACTGCTGCTATATTTTTTTTCTGATTTTTGCTTAGATAAAGTATATGACAGCTTTTTAATGATGAAACAGAGTTTATATGGGTAAAATGCAATGTCTTTTCATTAATTTTTTTGTTTTTTATTCTATTTTTAAGTATATTACCAAAGTGATTTTGACCTAAAACACAAAAGTTTAGCTTTTTCTGTTTTCGAGGCCAGTTAACATATTGTGCAAATTTATATAAAAAATCAGCCTGTACTGTATAATTGCTTGCAAATACTGCCGTACTCTCCCCCATCAGCATAATGGCTAGCAAGAACTGTACCTTCACTATTTTTTGGTGTACATTCATTGAGCTTTCATCACTAGTTTTTTATCATTTGCGGTCGTAAGCAGTGTGATTCTAAAGAATGCATAGTGCAACGAGAAATGAACCAATGCAAAGAATTTATAAATTTTAGGGTTCAATATAATTATATGCGTTTTATTAGGTCTTTGTTGGTATGAGCTATGGTATTGATAGTGAATTTTTTATGTTGCACTATCATCCTGTTACTCTAATTTTATTCACTCCATATAAAAGCCGCAATAATTAATATGCACGATAGAAACATAATCGTGTTCATATATTATCAATTATCATCATGACTATATCAAAAGCAAGTGAGCGAATCACACGTACTCGTGTTAAAATCTGTGGTATCACACGCCCTGAAGATGCACGTTTTGCCGCCTTATCAGGGGTTGATGCCATTGGACTAGTATTTTATGAACCTAGTCCACGTGCCGTATCAATTAAACAAGCACAGCAAATTATTTATGCACTGCCTGCTTTTACAAGTGTTGTTGGATTATTTGTTAATGCCAGTACAGAGTATATTAATCATGTACTAGCCCATGTCCCATTAGATGTACTCCAATTCCATGGTGATGAATCAGCTGCCTTTTGTCAGCAGTTTTATCGTCCTTATATTAAAGCAATACGTATGGAAGAAGGTGTTGATCTTGTCAACTATGCCCATGAGTATGCCGATGCGCAAGCTTTATTATTAGATACCTATGTAAAAGGTGTACAAGGTGGAACAGGGACATGTTTTGATTGGCAACGCGTTCCGACAAATTTATCAAAGCCTATTATTTTAGCAGGGGGACTCACTCCGCAAAATATCACCACTGCAATCAATACAGTGCATCCTTATGCCGTTGATATCAGTGGAGGGGTTGAACAAGCAAAAGGTATCAAAGATGCGGACAAAGTGACCGCATTTATAAGAGGTGTCTCCATGGCAACAACTGGATTATTGAGCCAAAGTACAACCAAAGAAATTGATGATTTACCTGATACAAACGGGTATTTTGGTCAATATGGTGGCTGCTTTGTATCTGAAACGCTGATGCAACCGCTAGAGGAATTGCGTGCAGCCTATGCCCATTATTCAAAAGATTCAGAGTTTTTAGCTGAACTGAATGATGATTTGCATCATTTTGTCGGTCGTCCCTCTGCACTATATTATGCCAAACGTTGGTCAAAGAACCTCGGTGGTGCACGTGTTTATTTAAAGCGTGAAGATTTAAACCATACGGGTGCACATAAAATTAACAGTGCACTAGGTCAAGGCTTATTAGCTAAACGTATGGGAAAAACCCGTATTATTGCTGAAACAGGGGCAGGACAACATGGTGTTGCCACCGCAACCATTGCTGCGCGTCTTGGCATGGAATGCGTTGTTTATATGGGTGCTGAAGATATTAAACGCCAAGCGATTAATGTCTATCGAATGCGCTTATTAGGGGCAGAAGTGCGTGCAGTGGAATCAGGGTCTAAAACCTTGAAAGATGCATTAAACGAAGCCATGCGTGATTGGGTCGCTAATGTAGACAATACTTTTTATATTATTGGTACTGTGGCAGGTCCTCATCCCTATCCGCAAATGGTACGTGACTTTCAAACTGTGATTGGGCGTGAAGCACGTCAGCAGTTAAAAAATCAAGCTGGTTGCTTACCTGATGCCTTAGTTGCCTGTGTAGGTGGTGGTTCAAATGCGATTGGTCTCTTCCATCCTTTTTTAGAAGATGAAAACGTTAAAATATACGGTGTAGAAGCTGCAGGTGAAGGGGTTGATACAGATCGACATGCGGCACCACTTTGTGCTGGTAAATCAGGCGTATTACATGGTAACCGCACCTATTTAATGAGTGATGAAGATGGGCAGATTATTGAAACACATTCTATTTCTGCCGGACTGGATTACCCTGGGGTAGGTCCTGAACACTCTTATCTTAAAGATACAGGACGTGTTAATTATGTTGCCATTACAGATAATGAAGCACTTGATGCCTTTCATGATCTCACCCGTACAGAAGGTATTATCCCTGCATTAGAATCCAGTCATGCCTTAGCTTACTGCAAAAAACTCGCGCCGACTATGACAAAAGAGCAAGTCATTATTGTTAACTTATCAGGGCGTGGTGATAAGGATATTCATACTGTCGCAGATTTGGAAGGCATAAAAATATGAGTCGTTTAAGCCACTGTTTTACACAACTAAAAGCACAGCAACGTAAAGCCCTAATTCCTTTTATTACAGCAGGTGATCCTAGTGCTGATATCACATTAGATATTATGCATGGTTTAGTTGAAAAAGGGGCGGATGTGATTGAATTAGGGATGCCCTTCTCTGACCCAATGGCTGATGGAACCGTAATTCAACGTGCCAGTGAACGCGCCCTAGAAGCTGGGACACGCTTACGTCATGTTTTTGATATTGTTGAAAAATTTCGCCAAACTAACACTGAAACACCAATTGTATTGATGGGGTATTTAAACCCTGTAGAAATAATGGGCTATGAAGCCTTTGCTGTACGTTCTCAAGAAGTGGGTGTCGATGGGGTATTATTGGTTGATTTACCACCTGAAGAAATGAAAAATATAGAACCTATCTTTAATCGTTATGAGCTTGCCCCCATCTTCTTGCTAGCCCCAACAACAACTGCTGAGCGTATGGCACAAATCTGCCAACATGCACAAGGTTATGTGTATTATGTCTCTGTAAAAGGGGTGACAGGTAGTCAAAAAATTGATCCACAAGCCGTTGCAGATAAAGTCGCTGAAATTCGCCAATATACTGATTTGCCTATTGGGGTTGGTTTTGGTATCAGTGATGCAGAAACAGCGGCGGCAATTGGGCAAGTCAGTGATGCAGTGATTGTTGGTAGCGCGCTAGTGAAGCATGTAGAAACACATAATGCAGAAGAACTAGCCACAGTAATGCCGCAATTTCTTGCAGGGCTACGCCACGCATTGGATGCGGTATAATACACTCATACCCACCATAGAATATTAAACAAGGGTTCTGTATTAAATTATACAGCTTATTTTTTATAAATAGGTTGTATAGTAACTATTATTAAGGATATTGCCTGATAAATAGGTCGCATTACTTTTTATGTTATGAGTCATTTTTTATCAACTATTTATAAAAATACAGAACACTATGCATTAGATAGGTGTGAGACATCTATACTTTTGTACTTAATTTAACCATCCTTGTAAATCACCAATAATAAGGTGTTATTTACCTTTTAATACTTAATGATAAAAGACAGTTCTAACAAACATGACAAACATGAGTTGGTTTGAAAAATTATTACCTTCCCGTATCCGTACAGAAGGGAAAAAAAGTGGTACTGTACCTGAAGGTTTATGGAGCAAATGCCCTGTATGCCAAGCAGTGTTATATAAAGCAGAACTAGAACGCCATTTAAATGTGTGCCCAAAATGTAATCACCATTTACGTATTAATGCGCGTCAACGTTTAGAGAGCTTTTTTGATGCAGACAGTTTCAGCGAAATTGGTGCAGAACTTAGCCCTATTGACCGTTTAAAATTTCGTGATAGCAAAAAATACAAAGATCGTCTTGCTCAAGCGCAAAAAAGCACTGGGGAAAATGATGCCTTAATCGTCATGCAAGGAACAGTTAATCAACTGCCTTTAGTTGCCTCTGCCTTTGAATTTGAATTTATGGGTGGTTCAATGGGAACAGTTGTGGGAGAGCGTTTTGTACGGGGTGCACAAGCCGCAATTGAAGCTAATTCAGCCTATGTCTGTTTTGCAGCCAGTGGTGGCGCACGGATGCAAGAAGCTTTATTCTCTCTAATGCAAATGGCAAAAACCAGTGCCATTTTAAATCGTATGGGACAAAAAGGACTGCCTTTTATTTCAGTACTGACTGATCCAACTATGGGCGGTGTCTCTGCCAGTTTTGCCATGTTAGGAGATATTAACATTGCCGAGCCTAAAGCCCTAATCGGTTTTGCAGGTCCTCGCGTAATTGAGCAAACTGTGCGTGAAACCTTACCTGAAGGTTTCCAACGTAGCGAATTTTTATTGCAACATGGTGCCATTGATATGATTGTTGATCGCCGTGAAATGCGTGATCGTATTAGTTCACTTTTAAGCATGTTAGCGCGTAAACCTGCCCCTAACAGTGATAAAAACTAATCTCATTTATATTAAGTACTTTTCCCCCTTGTGAATCACGTTATCACAAGGGGAACTCATCTTGAAAAATTGCATTTTTCTATGCACAACCTTACTGCTTGTCATGGCATAATCTGCCTGAAAAAACCAAAAAAATTTTTCCTAACACTTACAATAAATTAAGAATTTAAACCCTTTTGTATCAGTACCTTACAAAGCACCTGCTGTCATGGTATTTTGTAAGGCACTGCTGTATTATTAAAGATAATTCCATTTTTTAATCTCGATTTTGCTCTTGGGCACTACTTGAGGAGTCACTATGCAATCTGATGTACCTGCTATGCCGAATACGTCTGACGAAGAATTACCATCACATTTAGAAACCAGTAGCACATGGGATAGTGCTGCACTGAGTCAATACCGCGTGATTCGCCGTAACGGGCAATTAACCGCTTTTAATGCTGAAAAAATTGTCGCGGCAATGAATAAAGCATTTTTAGCTGTTGAAGGTAATAATGCCCAAAATTCCAGTCGTATTCATAGTGGTGTCAGACAACTCACCCAGCAGGTGATTGACGGCTTATCAGCTAAATTAAATGACACAGGCACTGTCCACATTGAAAATATTCAAGATCAAGTTGAAATGGCACTGATGCGCGCTGAACACCACAAAGTGGCACGCGCTTATGTGTTATACCGTGAAGAACATGCACATCAACGTGAACAACAACACCCTGTGAAAAATGTATTGCATGTTGTCGACAGTACAGGACATCATCACCCATTGGATGAGCAACGTATTCATATTCTTGTTGAAGAAGCTTGTGAAGGTTTATCAGGGGTGAATGCTGAAATCATTGTTAAAGAATGTTTACGTAATATCTTTGACGGGATTCCAGAGCGTGATTTAAATCATGCTTTAGTCATGAGTGCTCGTACACAAGTTGAACGTGAGCCAAACTATACCTATGTTGCAGCGCGTTTATTACTGGATCAACTCCGTCATGAAGCACTGAATTGTGTGGAGTTTAAAACCACCCATGCAACAGGAAAAGAAATGCAGGCACTGTATGCCGAGTATTTCCATGACTACATTGAAAAAGGCATTGAACATGAGCTGATTGATCCTGTACTACGTGATTTTGATTTAGATCGCTTAGGTAAAGAGTTACTCGCTGATCGTGATTTCCAATTTAATTACCTTGGTTTACAAACTTTATACGACCGTTATTTCTTGCATTGGGATGAAGTGCGCTTTGAATTACCCCAAGCATTTTTCATGCGCGTGGCAATGGGTTTATCGGTCAATGAAGAGGATATCAATGCACGCGCCATTGAATTCTATCGTCTGTTATCCAGCTTTGATTTCATGAGCAGTACCCCGACATTATTTAATTCAGGTACATTACGCCCACAATTATCAAGCTGTTACCTGACAACAGTCCCTGATGATTTAGAAGGTATTTATAATGCTATTAAAGATAATGCCTTGTTATCTAAATTTGCAGGCGGTTTAGGTAATGACTGGACATCTGTACGCGGTATGGGCTCTCACATTAAGGGCACAAATGGTAAATCACAAGGGGTAATCCCCTTTCTAAAAGTCGCTAATGATACCCTTGTTGCAGTGAACCAAGGCGGTCGCCGTAAAGGTTCAGGCTGTGCTTATTTAGAAAGCTGGCATATTGATATTGAAGAGTTTTTAGAGCTGCGTAAAAATACTGGGGATGAGCGTCGCCGTACTCATGATATGAATACCTGCAACTGGATTCCTGATGAGTTTATGCGTCGTGTGCATGAAAATAAATCGTGGACACTGTTTTCACCAAATGAAGCCCCTGATTTGCATGAAGTCTTTGGTGAAGAGTTTGATAAACTCTATCTTGCTTATGAAGAAAAAGCACGCCAAGGGCAAATCAAAATTTGGAAAACTATTAATGCCGTTGATTTATGGCGTAAAATGCTCACCTTATTATTTGAAACAGGACACCCGTGGTTAACATTCAAAGATCCTTGTAATGTACGCAGTCCACAACAACATGTCGGTGTGGTGCATTCAAGTAACTTATGTACAGAAATTACCTTAAATACCTCGGTTGATGAAATTGCGGTGTGTAACCTTGGTTCTATCAATTTACCTGCGCATATTATTGACGGTAAACTCAATACAGAAAAATTACAAGCAACTATCACCACCGCTATGCGGATGTTAGATAACGTTATTGATATTAATTACTACTCAGTTCCACAGGCGCGCCGTTCTAATTTACGTCATCGCCCGATTGGTATGGGGATCATGGGTTTCCAAGATGCCTTATATAAAATAAATGTGCCGTATGCGTCTCAAGATGCTGTGGAATTTGCCGATACAGTGATGGAACAAATCAGCTATCGTGCTATTTCAACTTCCAGTGATCTTGCAGCAGAGCGTGGCACTTATGAAACTTTTGATGGCTCTTTATGGAGTCAAGGTATTCTGCCTATTGATAGCTTAAATCAGCTTATTAAACAACGTGGTGAGTACTTACAAACAGATACCACAGAACGCTTAGATTGGGAAAGCTTACGCGAGAAAGTGAAAACTACAGGAATGCGTAACTCTAATACCATGGCGATTGCCCCCACGGCGACCATTTCTAATATTTGTGGTGTCTCACAATCAATTGAACCGACTTACCAAAACTTATTTGTTAAATCAAATTTATCTGGGGAATTTACGATTGTTAACCAATACCTCGTAAACGAGCTGAAAGCCCGTAATTTATGGGATGAGGTGATGGTAAATGACCTAAAATACTACGATGGCAGTGTGAGTCAGATTGCACGAATTCCAGCAGATATTCGTGCTTTGTACGCCACTGCGTTTGAAATTGACCCCACATGGTTAGTGGAAGCGGCAGCACGTCGTCAAAAATGGATTGATCAAGCCCAATCATTAAATCTCTATATGGCAGAACCTTCTGGTCGAAAATTAGATAGTCTGTACAAATTAGCATGGTTACGTGGTTTGAAGACGACTTATTACTTACGCAGTATGGGCGCAACCCATGTTGAAAAAACCAGTATTCACGATGGACGTTTAAACGCTGTCCAAACAGGGGGTTATGACAGTGCACCTAAAGCGTGCTCGCTGGATGATCCTGATTGTGAAGCCTGTCAATAAGTAGTCAATATACCCTGTTTACAAAATGACAGGGTGTGTAAAACGTGTAAGATACCGTACATTTTATCTTTTACTAAACAGCGATTAACCTCTTCATTATTATAATGAAAAATTGGCTTGATATGATTCAAGCCAATATGGTATGTAATGCGCTGTGCATAAGTAACACCAGATTTTATTAGGAGCAACAACTACTATGTTAGATTTTGATGAACCTCTTTCTGATAACAATGATGATAACACCACAGCCGTCTATCATGCTCCACAAGAAGGGCATGCAACAGGCTTAGAAAATGTGGAAATGGGCGCAAATCGTATTTCAGTTGATGATAAAAAGATTATTAACTGCCGTGCAGATTTAAATCAATTAGTTCCCTTTAAATACCATTGGGCATGGGAAAAATATAAAGCCGCATGTGCTAACCATTGGATGCCTGAAGAAATTAACATGAGTGCAGATGTTGCCTTATGGAAATCACGCGATGGATTAACTGATGATGAACGCTTAATTATTAAACGTAATATTGGTTTTTTCTCCACAGCAGATTCTTTAGTGGCAAATAACCTTGTACTGGCTGTATACCGTCATATTACTAACCCAGAATGCCGCCAATATTTATTACGCCAAGCTTTTGAAGAAGCATTACATACGCATGCCTATCAATATTGCGTAGAATCCATGGGTATGGATGAAGCGGAATTATTTAATATGTATCGTGAAGTCCCTGCTGTACATGATAAAGCAGCATGGTCATTAAAATATACACAAAGTATCTCTGATCCAACTTTTAACACTGGGACAATTGAAGACGACCAGCGTTTATTACGTGATTTAGTCGCATTTTATCCAGTATTTGAAGGGATTTTCTTCTTTGTTGGTTTCACCCAGTTATTAAGTATGGGTCGCCGTAACAAGATGAAAGGCACCGCAGAGCAGTTTGAGTACATTCTTCGTGATGAATCTATGCACTTAAACTTTGGGATTGATTTAATTAATACGATTAAGGCAGAAAATCCACATTTATGGACACCTGAGTTACAAGAAGAATTAGTCATCATGATTCGTGAAGCCGTGGACTTAGAAATTGCCTATGCTTATGACACCATGCCACGTGGTGTATTAGGTTTAAATGCAGAAATGTTTGTGAGCTATTTACAATACATCGCTAACCGTCGTTGTGTACAAATTGGCTTACCTGAGCAATATGCAGGTGCGGTAAATACCTTCCCGTGGATGAGTGAAATCATCGACCTGAAAAAAGAGAAAAATTTCTTTGAAACCCGCGTGACTGAATATCAAACAGGTGGCGCGTTAAGCTGGGATTAAATTGACAAGTAGCCTTTCTATTTTATCAAAGACGGGCTGCTATCATGGCGTTGTATACAACGCCTTTTTATTTCAGTTTTAGCTTAAGGTGTCACTATTCTTACTCTAAATATAACAAGCAAAGAATGAATGCTATTCTGCATGACACCCTGTATTAAATTGGTTATTTTTATTACCAATTAAATACACCCTGTAGGTTTAGGTAACCCTGCAAAACGGCAAGCTTGTTTTGCAGGACCCTGCGGGAATAATTCATATAAATACTGTGTATTACCTTTATCCTTACCCAAACGTTTTGCCACTGCTTTAACCAGCATCCGCACAGCGGGTGCCATTTGGTACTCTTCATAATATTCACGTAAAAAGTTAATAATTTCCCAATGCTCATTTGTGAGTTCGATATCATCTTGACGCGCTAAATATGCCGCCACTTGCTCATTCCAATCATCCAACTGTAATAAATAGCCTTCTTCATTGGTTTCAATACATACATCATTTACATCAAATGTCATGGGGTTACCTTATTTATAAAAAATGAGTGTGCTGTACTATTGTACAAGGTTTATCGAAGCTAAAAAATAGCTTCATTTGCACATCATTTAAAGTTTATTTATAAATAGTTAGGTTATTTTTAAAATACTTTTCTCATTTCACCCTGTTTTAAATTTCGTACTTTAATCAAAAATTGCAAAAAGGCTAAGCGTCGACAACAAAATGGACAATATTTATCTCTCATAAAACGAGATGAAATAACCTGTATAATTGGCATCGTTCGATAATCTAAAGGGTAATAATCAGGTAAACCGAAATAAATGGGGCAATAACCATTAAAATTAATGCGACATAAAGGGCATAAAGTTAAATGAATCCCTGAAATAACCTCTATTTCTTTGAATTCACAACTTTTATCAGATAGGTTGTCGTGGTGGTTAGGTTCTCCTCCGCAATCCATGCAAGGCGTGACAGTACGGTCTTCTAGTGGCGTACAGCAAATAGGACAAAGCGTATCATTGTTCATACACTTACCCTCCTTCTAATAATACATTTCTCTATAAACACCTGATTGTATTTATGTATTAGTCATGTTTTATTTTCACTTGCATCCTGTCAGCATACTCTCGTATTTTATAAACAGGCTTACTATAAAGTATTAGCACAGAGTAAAGTAAGTGCAATTTATTCTGTGGTAATCATTATCACTAAGCAAAATTTACACCGTTTATAATTAATAGGGTAAGGCTAATGAAAAGAATTAAAAAGGGCGTATTGTATTAATAAAGCCTATCAATAAAGACTATTATCATTATTTATCAAAGGGTGCTTGTTCTCTGTCCTCAATACTATAATCACGTACTACTTTTGCCACACGAATACGGTAGTTTGAGAAAAGCTGTTGCTTACCTTTTTGCTGTGCTTGGCTATGTTCTTGATGATTACGCCAATTAATAATGGCTTCCTCTGATTCCCAAAAAGATAAAGAAACCAGTTTGCCCTCATTAACTAGGCTTTGAAATCGCTCAATAGAGATAAAACCCTCTAAATTTTCTAACTCTTTCCGAAGTTTTGCTGCAATAGCAAGATATTCATCTTTTCCTTCCGCCTTAACTTCTACTTCAAAAATAACAGCATACATGATTTAATTTCCTTTTATACATTTCTTAAAATATAAGATAGCCCTAAAATAAAATGCTTTACTTTAAGGCTACACAGAAATAAAGAGAGGCTAACTTATAAGCCTTTTTGACGACGAATAGTGATTGACTCGCCTGCAATGCCCCAATTATCTGTTTCCACCTCATCAATCACTACAACAGTCGTGGCAGGGTTCTTATTTAAGACGCGTTGTAACAAACTTGTCACCCCCTCAATCAACTCCGCTTTTTGTTCAGTGGTTGCCCTTTCTTGGGTAATTTTAATGTTAACGTAAGGCATAAAAAACTCCTGATATTTATCTTAATTAAGCAGATTGTGGTACTAATGGAGGATTAAATAAGTGGCATAGTTTACCCACTAACAGCAATAACATACCTCCTGCAACAATACAGCCTGCTGCGACTAAAGGTAAAACAATATCCCCTGTTTGGCGGGTTAAATAATCCGCTAATAATGGACCAATGACTTGCCCAACACTATATACAGCCGTTGCAAAGCTAATAATAAAAGTGGTATGTGAGGTCGCTAATTGTTTTGCTAATTTAAAAGTTAACATCACAATACCGATAAAAGTGCCACCAAAAGTGACGGCGGCAATAATGCCTGCAATAGGGTGTGTTGATAAAGCAGGTAAAGCAATTCCAACTGCTTGAATAGCATAGGCTAAAATCAAAGCACGACTATAACTTAAACGCTGTCCTAAATACGCCCAAAAAATAGAAGAAGGAATAGCAGCGACTCCAACGATGACCCATGACCAATAACTGATAGCATTCAACTCTGGGATTTGGTGTAAAATATTGACTAAAAATGTACCGCTAATAATGTAGCCAGTACCCTCTAGAAAATAAGCCGTAATTAATAACAATAAAGGTAAATTAAAATAGGGTGTTTTTTCCTCTGTTTCTTCATGATGGTGAGTCATGACTTGATCAGGACGCGCCATAAAAAACCAGCAAGGTAAAATAAATACTAAGCTAATAATCCCTAATGAAATCCAATGATATTGCCATGTTACGCTATTTTGCAGGCTTAAAACAATCGCCCCTGATAAGGCAATACCAACGCCAATACCACTATATAGCCAACCTGCTAACTGGGGTTTATTTTGTTTAAACAATTGGTCTAAGGCGATACCTGACGCTAATAAGAAAATACCTGCACTGGCAACTCCTGACAGTAGGCGCAATATTACCCATAATAGTGGGATTTCAGTAAATCCCATTGCTAATGTGCTGGTTGCACTGACAAATAAGCTGAGTTTCAATAAAAAAATACGGGTACGTGTGTAATGTACAAAAGTACAAATAATTGCCCCAAGTAAATAACCTAGGTAATTATAAGCGGCTAGTTTTGCTGCCACATGCTCTGTTAACACTTGTGCTTCTAACATTGTGGTTAAAATGGGTGTATAGGCAAAACGCCCAATACCCATTGCTACAGCAAAAGCCAAGATTGTTGCAATAATTAATAATGCATTGTTACCTTGAGAGTTTTGCATAATATATCCCCTTTTTCTTATTTGTTCGTCACTAGTATGCCTTGCTTTTAATTTCATTAAAAACGATTATTTTTGATATTTGAGTTCGTTTTTAGAGATGGTAAAAGTAATAATAGTTCTCCCTCTCTATTTTTATATTAGACTCAGGTTAAAATAACGCCTATTTTTACACTAACTTGATTTATATCTTTTCTATTTTTATGAGATTTTCACAAATGCGTTTAAAAGAACAGCAAGGGGTATTTATACTCATAGGCTTATGTTTTCTGGTAGGGATGCTGGCGCGTTTGTACCCATTGACTCAAGAAGCACGCCTATTATCTGCGATATCTGAAGATGGATATTTAATGATGACCATTGCACGTAATATAGCCTTAGGCTTAGGCATGAGTACTGCCGAGGGAACGATTGCAACCAATGGCACACAGCCCTTTGTTACAGGGATCTGGACACTAATTTATTCATTTTTTGATGGAGATAAAATCCGTAGTATTTGGGCAATTTGGGGTGTGCATTTATTGATCAGCATTGCCACGATGATGATGATTGCTCATGTTGTACGCCAATTTTTCAGTGATCACCCTCAAGTACAACTGATGGCATGGATTGCACCAGCGGTATGGTTTATTAGCCCGACTGTATTACCCATGACCTACAATGGATTAGAAACAGGTTTTTATGCACTGTGGGCATTGGGACTGACTTATGTAGTGAGTTTTCATTATCGAGATTTAAATCTAAAACGAGCATTAGGTTTAGGGGTGTTGCTTGGTGCAGTATTTTGGATACGTAATGATGCAGTATTTTTAATTCTTGCAATTTGCTTAAGTTATGCAGTATTTAACGGTTGGAAAATAAAAAACCTGCTGATTATTTCTGTGATGGGGCTGACCTCTATCGCTGTCGCCTCCCCTTGGTTAATTTATAATAAAACCCAATTTGGCAGCCTGATGCCTATTAGTGGCTCTGCTCAAGCTTTGACAGCAAAATTAGGTGATAATTTTATTCATGTCCCCGCCGCTTTATTTGAGTACATTAATCTTATCCTCGCCATCCCCGAAAAATTTAAGCTCCATACTGTCATTGTTATTATCACCAGTATAATTGCTGTGCTTTTATACAGTAGTTTATTGTATGTTGTAAAAAAATATGCCCAGCCTGCTCAGCAACGTTTTATTAGTATTTTCATATTTTATAGTATTTGTTTAATGTTGTTTTACGGCTTATATTTTGGAGCAGCTTATTTTATCCCACGTTATTTTTTAGTATTTACAGGCTTTTTTGCTATTTTATGGGCATGGCTTGCGATCACATTTATTCCTCGTTTACCTTTTTCTTTCCTACGTTATTCAGTGGTGGGGTTGTGTTTTATTATCGCTACAGGTTTAATCATACGTTACGAACGATTACTTGACACACGTACTAATGGACATTTTCAAGTTGTGAATTGGATAGCTGAAAATGTACCCTCTGAGGCATGGGTAGGTGCGGTACAAACTGGGACGATTGGTTATTTTCATGATCGCACTATTAACTTAGATGGTAAGGTAAATCCTTATGCTTATTATGCCCGTCGTGATGATCAGCTGGTAGAATATATTTTAGACTGTACAAATAAAATTGATTACATTGCAGATTGGTACAAAATTAAAGAGTGGTTAGTTTCATACCCTGAGTTAGCAAATGCTTTTAGTTTACCTTATAGTAATGAAGCAGAAAATATCAGTGTGTTACAGCGTATTCATAGTTGTCAGAAGTAATTTTTATTCTCTTCCCTACAGGATAGAAAATCCTCCTGTAGGGAAAACTAGCATCATGAACCTATTCCTTTTACTCTTATGTACAATATGTAATGGCGATAGTTAGCTTAAATAGGAAAGGGTTATTATTCTAACAAAACAATGGATTATACGTAAGCATCTTAGTGTAACCCATTATTTTAACTAAATCTTTCCTAAATAAACTTTATTGGTTTGTAGCTTGAATACTTGATGGATTTAATTGCAAGCCATCCACCCCATTTTGTGTACTATCAGGCAACCACGGTGCAAGGCAAATAGGATCTTTAATGCATGGATCCGTTAAACTGAGTAAGAATGCTTTGAGTTGTTGCTGTTGTTCCTTAGAGATATTAATAGGCTGAATAACAGGGATTATATTTTTTACCTGTAACTGTTGTAAATGTGTCAGGGCAGCTTGTGTATTTTGCTCTGCATGAGGTGAAAAGAATACTTGAGGAACTTGAGGAAGATGATTTAAGCTAAAATCATAAGCTGCAATAGCCTGCTCAGGATTGATATGATGTGCAATAATACCCTCCAAATTCGCATAGGCACCATCATGACCATATGGTGCAGTCATTTCTACATTAATTAGGCTTGGTGTCCGAAAAGCATAACGATCATCAGGCTGCTGTGTGACTAAAAAACGCCCTAAATCATCATGAGGCTGCTCTCCATCACGCTGCCCTCTTCCTATTTGAGGAAGAGCTAATACATGAAAACCTTCATCTGTAAAAAAATCCCCTTGGTGACAACGCACACATTCCGCTCCCCCTTCTGCAATAGGGGTATAAAAAAGTAAAGCACCTTGTTTTGCTTCTTCACTTAAAGCATTAATATCTCCCTCAATATAGGCTTTCCACGGTGTATTAATAAACACTTGTGATCGCTCATAAGCACTGATTGCTTCTGCTGCATTGTCATAAGTAACTAATGTTTCAGCAGCTTCTTGACTATTAAATGCCTGTTGAAATTCTGCTAGCCATGTATTAGGGATCTGCTGTTGATTTAAGCGTTGCATCAGGGCATCACGTACTTGTTGTGTTGTCTGTCCTTCCGCAAAACTAAAGCCTCGCATTTCTTCCGCAGAAGTGACAGGAAAGCGTGCTTGTGCTGTACTTAAATATACGCCTGCCAGTGGATCAGCCACAGTAAAAGGTGTATCAGGAGTACGAATATCTGTTTCTTCGCCATGTTTAGAAGGTGTTTTTTGTATGCTTTCAATACGCCCATCATGGAAAAGTACCTGATCCCATAAGGCAATATTAAATGTGGTCGGCGCATTTCTTGGCACAGGAGGAGTCCCATCAAAATGGGGAGCAACAGAAGAATGCTCTCGCTCAACCCCTAATACATCAGGTAAAACGGCTCCTACACCAATAGATAAAGATAAAGCATCTCCACCGCCTAAAAATGGATGATGACAACTCACACAAGCTGTATCAACATCTCCTCCTAAAGCTTTTGTAAAAAAAAGCTTTAAGCCTAATTGAGCTAAAGGGCTAGTTATTGCAGGAATGTCACGGTTTTTGCTTGGATCACCAGAAAGTTGATATTGTTGAATCAATTGGTTTAATTTTTTATCATTTTCAGATTCAATATTATAACTACTGTTATTACCTTTGCAGGCAGTTAAACAGCAAAAAAAGAAAAAAAGTTTTAATATACCTTGTTGCATAAATTCGTTAATATATCGATGGTAAATAAAAGTGGAAAGAAATCGCCATTACTATGCTAAACATCACAGTGTATTACTAAATTATACTATAAAGTAGTATACTAATGTGATTATCTATAGGTGCTATAATTTAAATTAAATAGCTATAAAATCATTAAATTACATAATTTCATTTTCATTGAAATAATGTGATTACTCACTTAAGTCATTTGTGTTTATATGGATAAAATTATTTTTACAGGCCCGATGGGAGCAGGAAAAACAACTGCTATCAGTACGATTAGTGAAGTACCCCCTATCTCTACAGATGTAAAATGCTCAGATGATGAAGGTAAACAACGTAAGAAAAATACAACGGTTGCCATGGATTATGGCTATATTACGCTTGCAGATAAATCAAGAGTTCACCTTTATGGTACGCCAGGGCAAGAGCGTTTTAACTATATGTGGACAATTCTTTCACAAGGAGGGATTGGTTTAGTGTTACTATTAGATAACGTGCGCCCTGATCCCTTGGCTGATTTAGAATTTTATCTCCAATCATTTAAAGAATTTATTAATGAAACAGGGGTTGTCATTGGTGTGACACGTATGGATGTTAATAATAAGGTAACATTAGAAAATTATCGGAATTATTTACATACACACAACTATCACTATCCCCTTTTTGAGATTGATGCGCGCCAAGAAAATGATATTAAAATTCTTATTCATGCCCTACTGACTATTTTATAAATAGGGAAGTGGCTTTTATAGTGTGTTATTTTTTAGTCTGTATTCACTAAATCATATATGTCTATTATTAAAAAGTTATTCTTACACTCTTAGTATTACTGCCAGCAATCATGACGATTAACTATCATGCAATACACGATATCAATTAAATCATTAGACAAACGTGATGCTGTGCTTTTTGAATCTATGTTACAACTTATTCATATGCAGCTTGACGCTGAATGGTGTGTAAGTGAAACAGCTAACATTATAGTTGTTGACACAGATAAGCAAGAAGGCGAACATTTTTGTATAACACATAATAATGCCCATATTATTATTTCTTATGCTAAAACAAATCAGCTTGATACCAAATATCATTTATCCAAACCTTTACGTGTACAGCCTTTAGTTAAACTTCTTAATACTATTGTTGCATTAGAAACCACTGCTGTGCGTGCAGAAGAAGCTGCCGTAATACAAGATAAAAGTGTATTACAAAAACGTTTATCTAATGCACTCTCTCACGCCTTAGAAAAAAATGAAGCTAAAAAACGGGAAAGTCATGATACATCCACTTCACCCGATACAACACAAATTAAAATAGAGTATAATAGTGAGCATACCTTTGATCCTCAACACTATTTAATAGGTATTTTACAAAATGCAGTCAAGGCACAAAAAGTACAACGTATAGGCTGTGCAGGGCTACCTAGTATTTATATTTACCCCACTAAACAAATTTGTTTTACTGATAATATTATGATTGGGCAGCTTAGTTCCTCTCAAAAAATGCTCTATAGCACCTTAGTGGAACATTTAGAGGTTGAAGATCTAAATCAAACAACCATTCTTGATATTGTTGAACAAAATAAATTACAGCATTACCCTATTGATACATTATTATGGTTAACTGCACTACAGGCATCACAAGGACGCTTATTAAACTGCCTAGATCAAGAAGATCATTTTTTCCTACAGCAATGGCCAAATTTTGCAACACTGCCTCCACAACCTGCTCATATGAATTTATCGGCATTTATGCTAAAAAACAAAGCTAGCTTATCTATTATTGCTGAAAAAACAAATACTTCAGTCATTGACACCATTAATTTTGTAAATGCCTGTTACATCGTTAACTTATTGCGTACCAGTACAGAATCTTCTATACAAGATAAAACCTTATCGCATCCTAAACGGCATATTTTTCAAAGTATCTTAAAACGGTTACTGAATTAAGCTTATGAGTGAAATAAAAATTGTCTTTACAGGTAGTATGGGGGCAGGAAAAACCACTGCAATTGAAACCATCAGTGAAATTCCTGTCATTAATACAGATGTCCATGCGACCGATACAGCGACACAAGCCCGTAAAGAAAAAACAACCGTCGCAATGGATTATGGTGAAATCACCCTAGAAGAAGGAGTGAAGCTACGCCTATACGGTACCCCCGGTCAACAACGTTTTGATTACATGTGGAAAATATTAACCAAAGGTGCTTTAGGTTTAGTTATCTTAGTAGATAATGCAGGCTCTGATCCCATTGGGGATTTAGCTCGTTATTTAGATAACTTTAGTGAATTCATTAAAGAAACAGGTGCTGTGATTGGTGTCACTCGTATGGATATTAAAGCGGATCCCACTTTACAATTTTATTATGATTATTTAAATGAACGTGGGTTACAACTGCCTGTTTTTCCCATTGATGCACGTTCTGCCGACCATGTCGTTATGTTAATACAATCATTGATAGCATCACTTGAATTTGGTTAAAAAGGAAAATATTACACTGCTATGCTGTCTTCACAACAAACAAAACAATTAGAAATACGCCTAGAAAAATTATTAGAGGATTGTGCAGCTATTGATGCAAGTGTGGTCTCAACACTTGATGGACATATGTGTGCAATGAAACAACGTCATGAACGTTATTCTTTAGAACGCTTAGCCACCATGGGGAGTACCCTCATGTCATTAGGTGATACAATTACTGCTGAATTAGCAATGGGTACTTGTGACAATATTATTTCTGAAAATAAAAATGGGATTGTTGCTTTTATGCATATAAATGAAGAGCTTGTTCTCGTTACTGTCACAACAGAAAAAAATGCACTGGGTATGTTACTCAGTCATGCCCGTCGATGTGCTGCAGACATGATCCAACTTTTGGATTAATTTATATAAAATACCTGATTTAAACCTTATCTATATTAAAAACGCACGTCTCTTCTTTTCTGTATTCATTAATATTATACAGTATGAAGTAAATACATCACTATTTAAAGGTCATGGTTTCATGAAGAGCGTGCTAAAGTAATTGTGATAGTTACAGCCTGATTAAAGCAAGTATATAAGCTTATAGCATATTATAAGTTTATTAGGGTTTTTCCTTCCAGCCAATGAAATATATTAAAAACACCCTTCCCCCCTTTTAAATTTTTATACATCCCACATATACGAACTGTACTGATACTGATAGAATACTCCGACTTATTTTTTTACAGCATAGTTTTACTATGCTTACTATTTTTCTAGCATTAAAATGTTTTTTAACTCTCTATTTTTTATGCAAAGGACATAAGCAATGCTGTCTTTCTTGCATACACTCTATGACTGGTTACTCCCCTTTTCTCACTATCAAATTAACTTTGATTTTAACCAAGTTATTACTGATCTGAGCCAGATTTTTAATAATTTAATGCAGAAAACAAGCCTTGCATTAGAAAATTTAACACTTTTTGATAGTGTTAAAATTTTAATTGCCTCTTTTATTCTTAGCTTATCATTATTTCTTGCCTCAAAAATTGGGGTATTTCTACTAGAAAATGCAATTAAATTATTTGGTGCTTTATTTCGTATTATTGGTGTATTAATGTTGCTCTCACTTATATCATGGTTATTTGTAGAGTGGGGAATACATGAAAAAGCAGTTATCTTATTTAATGACTTATTAATCAAAATGAAAGGTTTTTTATAAGTTCATATCTTTTCGTTTGACTTGTCATCACGTAATATTTATACAGTATAAATACAGCATTGTTATATTATTTTTATTATAAATAAGCGATAGTAGAAAAAATAATAGATAACGTTTATCTTTGTAAATCAATGGATAGAGACGCATTCCTCATTTATTAACTTGCTGTTATTTGGATATTTAAGCATGAAAAACTACCAACGTGAATTTTTAGAATTTGCTATTAAACAAAATGTATTACGTTTTGGATCCTTTACTTTAAAATCAGGTCGTCAAAGCCCTTATTTTTTTAATGCAGGTTTATTTAATACAGGCAGTGCACTGGCTTCATTAGGACGTTATTACGCTGAAGCGATTAAAGAGTCTGGCGTTGAATTTGATATGTTATTTGGTCCTGCTTATAAAGGCATTCCTCTTGCCTCAGCGACAGCTATTGCATTGGCCGATCATCATGAGCAAGATGTCCCTTATTGTTTTAACCGTAAAGAAGTGAAAGACCATGGTGAGGGTGGATCATTAATTGGTGCCCCTTTACAAGGTAAAGTATTATTAGTCGATGATGTGATCAGTGCAGGGACTGCCATTCGTGAATCGGTGAAAACCGTAGAAGAGAATGGGGCTGAATTAGCAGGTGTGATTATTTCTTTAAACCGCCAAGAAAAAGGTTTAGATGAGCGTTCAGCAATTAATGAAATTGAACAAGATTACAATGTCCCTGTTATCAGTATCGTCAACTTAGATAACATTGTCTCTTATCTTGCCCCTAAAATGGATAAACAAGAAATTATCGGTGCGATTCAACGCTATCGTGATAGTTATGGTGCATAAATAAGAAATATCTAACACCTGTGAATGTATCATATTATTCACAGGTGCTAGTTTTACCCGTTAATCAATATTATTTATTAATTGGGCTAAGGTTAAATTGAATATTTTCATCTTCTAATAATGTTTTAACCGCCCCCATTCTATTCTCAAATTGCTTAATTAATGGGTCATTATTTGCTACAGGGTTTACAATCTCAGGGATAATAATAAGTACTAATTCCACTCGTGATTGTGTATCACTTTTTGAGGAAAATAAAGTATCCCCTACAACAGGAATATCTTGTAATCCTAAAATCCCATTGTGTGCATTATTTCCACGTGTTTCAATTAAGCCTCCCACAACAATAGGTGTACCATTACGCACGACAACAATACTCTCAATTTTACGTTGTTTAAAAGAGGGCATATTATTACGTTCTGCACCAACTTGTGATACTTCTTGTGATATTTTCATATTAATAATGCCATCATCATTGATACGCGGAGTCACTTGTAGATTAACCCCCACATCTTTATATTGCACATCATTAGATAACTGTTGATTGGTGGTACTTGAGCTATTAACACGAGTAATGACAGGCTCACTTGACCCTACATTAAAAGTTGCCTCTTCATTATTACGCACTAAAATAGAAGGACGTGATAAGACTGTCACATTGCTTTTTTCAGCCACTAAATTTAATAATGCTTTTAAACTATGAGAGGCATAACTGATAGTAAATCCTGTTAACCCTCCAACAGAGGTTGGTGTTGTTGTATCCCCATCTGATGAGGGGACAACATTAGCAGGAAAGTTTCCTGTTGGTACCCCTAAATTTGTTCCATAAGTACCATGATTTCCACCTAAAACACTCTGCCAATCAATTCCAAATTTAGTGGTATCTGTCAGCTCCACCTCTGCAATAACAACATTTACCATCACTTCTTTTGGTATTTCATCTAAACGAGTAATTGTTGTTAATAGCTGGCGGTAATCACGTGGGGTTGCACGAATAATCAGGCTATTGGTACTTTCATCTGCCACAATACGGACATTTAACTCAGCAGAAACTGCACCTGTAGTGCTTGTTGATGTGCTATTATTTTCTTTCGCTAAGGCTTTAGCATTATCTTTTACATTAAGCGGCAATTGGCTTGGTAATTTTTTCTCTTTCGCTGATGCCTGTTCTTTTTGTTTTCGTTTACGCTCTTCTTCTTCATCGTCATCTGCCACTTCAAACACTTCAGTTAAGGTCGTGGCTAGTTCTTTGGCTTCTAAATTTTTAACTTTATAAATAAAAATTTGTTCTGAACTATTAGCACTACGTTCATCTAAAATATCAATCCATAAAGACACTTCTTCAAAACCAGCATTAGGGGGAGATACCACTAAAATAGCATTCACTCTATCTAGTGCCACCACTTGATAGGCAGGTTTGACTGCACTTGCATTGCCTGTAACTGCTGCCAGTACTTTCTCTAACTCTGTTTTAACTTCTTCCGCTTTAGAGTTAGCTAAACGATATAAACGCATACCACGATGGGTAAAAGGATCCGCATCTAACAAGCTGATTAGACTGTTCACCCGTTGTAACCGATCTGGCGTGGTGGCAATCCCTAAAGCATTTAAACTATTGACGGTAACAATACGTCCCTGTGGCTCAATTAACGGTTTTAAAATGGCTTGAGCAGCTTCCACTGAAATATGCTTCAAGGGGGTCATTTGAAACACTTCAGGTTTTTTACTATTAGTGAGTTGCGAGCTAGGCATGCCAATAGTAGAAGGAATAAACGGCTTCACCTTTTTAAAATGATAAACCGCCCCTTTTTTCTCCATCTCAATACCAAAATCTTGAATCACTAATAAGAGTAATGACCAAATTTCATTTGGGGTAAGATTTTTATTTTCAGCAGTTCGTAAATTAACTTTCTCTTTACCAATAGCAGGATCAAGCAAAACATTTAAATTTAAAATATCTGCCATCCCTTCCAATAATTCACGCAGCTCAACATCACCATTAAAAGAGATGGTGCTGTTTTTATCAATATTTTTAAAATCAGCAGAAGGTTGTTGTGCATTCAGGGTAGGGATAGAAGGTGCTTTACCGCGTTGGTTCACCTGTTTTAAACGCACAGGTTCATTTTGAGGTAAAACTTTAATAACGCCTGTTTCTACGTTTGCTGCCCCATTAGGGTTCAATAAACGGGAGTTATCATTTAATCCTTGCTGTGCAAGTTCCATCGCACTAGGCGGTGGGGTATCTTCTTGCTTTGGCTGCTGACTGCAACCGATTAAAACGGTACTACAGCATAAAGTAAGAAATAGAGCTTTTTTTTTCATCATGTTATTAATAAATAAAAGTATAAATTCGCTAATGGAGTTAAAAATTCACTTGGTTAATACTAAAGATGGCAGATAACATGACAATCACGATACCCCCAACAACCACCCCTAAAAATAAAATTAACAAGGGTTCAACCAAAGAAACTAAACGTTCTGTTTGCTGCTTCACTGTTTTATCAAAAGTTTCAGCAAGTTTTTCTAAAATACTTGAAGTCCGTCCTGACTCTTCCCCAACAATAATTAACTGTGATAAAAGGGTGGGGAATTTTTTAGTATTATTTAAAGCTTTACCAAGACTAGAGCCGCCTCGTACTACCTCTTCAACTTCTGCCAAGGTTTTTTCTAGTACATGGTTTTGCATCACCCCACGGGTAATATGAAGCCCTTTTAATAGCGGGATACCTGCATGTAATAAAGCCCCTAAAGTACGGCAAAAACGTGATGATTCAGATTGTAAAATCACATCCCCCATAATAGGCAAAGACAGTAAAAACTGATCCCGTTGTAAGCGACGTTCAGGTGTGGCATCTAGCTGTTTCCAACCGAAATAAGCTAAGAAAGGAAGCAGGATTAAACTCCAACCATACTGTTTTAACCACGCACTTAAGCCTAATAAAAAAGCAGCTGAAGGAGGCACTGATCCCATATCCCGAAATACAGAAGCAAACTGTGGAATCACAAAAATTAATAAAGAGACAACACTGACAATCCCCACCACACTTAAGATAATCGGGTACATCATTGAAGACATCACGGTTCGCTTTGCTTCTTCTGAAGCCGCCATAAAACTAGCCAGTTTAGGCAGTAATTTATCTAAAATTCCCCCTTCTTCTCCCGCATGTACCATATTAATATACATTTTAGAAAAGATTTTAGGGTGGCTGCCTAATGCAGAAGCAAGGGTTTTTCCTTCTTTTACATCCACACGTAAATCAGCCACTAATTTACGCATTTTTTCACTATCAGTTAAATCTTCCAGTAAAATCAACGCACGATCTAAAGGAACATGTGATTCTAATAATGTAGTTAAGCCTTCAGTAAAAGTGATCACATCTTTATTAGAAATCCGCTGGCTTTCAAATAGGCTGCCTCCCGCTTCTGCCGCCTCTTCCACCTTTAGCGGTGTCAGTTGACGTGAGAGCAATAAGGTCACGACTTCTTGTTCTGTCTCAGCATTTTCTATCCCTGTAACAATCTTACCTTCGATATCACAAGCTTGATAGCTGTATTGATGTTGTGCCAATGCTGAATAATCCTTATGAGTTTAATGTGACTGGGTCACACGAATGATTTCTTCAGGGGTAGTCACGCCTTGCGCAAATTTCTCTAGCGCATCTTTACGTAAAGTGCGTAAACCTTCTTTTTCTGCTTGCTCACGAATGGCATTTGCATCTCCACCCCGCGCAATCACTTGGCGAATACTATCAGTCACCACTAATAATTCATATAAACCCATACGTCCCCGATAGCCTGTATCTGCACAGCGTTCACAGCCTTTGCCTCGTCTCACATGAGGATAGTCCCGAGGGGAAACATTCAGTAAATCTGCTTCAGCGGCATCAATAGGATGAATTTCTGCACAATGATCACAGATTTTACGTACTAATCGCTGCGCCATAATCGCTAACACACTGGAACTAATCAGGTAAGTATCCACCCCCATATCTTGTAAACGGGTGACTGCGCCTGCTGAATCATTGGTATGAATCGTAGAAAAAACTAAGTGACCCGTTAATGCAGATTCAATCGCAATACCTGCGGTTTCACCATCTCGAATCTCCCCCACCATGATCACATCGGGATCTTGTCGTACAATGGCGCGTAATGCTGAGGAGAAATTTAAACCCACTTTCGCATTGGTTTGAACTTGGGTAATACCGTCTAATTGATACTCCACAGGGTCTTCTGTGGTAATGATTTTATTTTTACCATTATTAATTTTATCCAAGGTCGCATACAAGGAGGTGGTTTTTCCTGATCCCGTAGGACCTGTGACTAAAATCATGCCGTGGGGTTGCTGAATTGATTGACTGAAAGGGATCAGTACATCTTCAGGCATTCCCAACTGTTCTAAGGAGACATTCACATCTCCCCGGTCTAGAATCCGTAATACAATGGATTCACCATGCACCCCTGGAAGCGTAGAGACCCGCATATCTAAACTACGTGATCCCATCGTATATTGAATACGTCCATCTTGTGGTAAGCGTTTTTCACCAATATCTAAACGTGCCATCAACTTAACTCGTGATGACACAGCGGGAATCACATTAGCAGGTAATGTCTCTAGGGACACCATCACCCCATCCACACGACAGCGTACAATTAAATGGGTTTCCGCAGGTTCAAAGTGAATATCACTGGCATTTAAATCTAAAGCCCGCTCCATTAAATGGTTCACCATACGAATAACAGGCGCGTCAGAAGCTAAATCTTTTAAATATTCATTATCTAACTCACTGCCCTGATCACCGTCTTCATTTTCTAATTCAGGAGCCAGTTTTGCGCGCCAGTGTTTTACTAAACGTTCAACTTGATCCTCTGCGCCTTGCTCAAAACGAATATGGGCACCAAGGATATAACGGATTTTATTCCGATCTTCAATATCAGGTAATTGAGAATAGAGTAATCGCCCATCTTCAGGAAACTGCTCTACTGGAGCGATATTTTTTTTGGCTAAAGACTGCGTAAATAACGCCAAAGTTAATTTAGTATTAAGCATCGTCCGTTTCTTCTTCGTCTTCGGATTCGAGTAAACGAATAAAACCTGTAATTTTAATAGTGGCGGTTAATTTACGTGCATAACTACTGATATTTAAATCAATAATCACTAATTCTTTTTTTGCTGTATTAATCGCTTTTAAAAATTGAAATAAACTCTCTGATTTGGCTGAAAAGCGCATCACTTGTGTGACTAACACCCATTCCCCCGTGCGATCATACTTATCCAACTCTAAGGATTGATATTGAATTTTTGTCTCACGGGCAAGCTGTTGTAATAAAGCCTGCATTTTACCACTGGCAAGTTCTCGAGTACTGCCCTCTAATAAAGCGGCATTGGTTTTATCACGTAATGCTAAGGCAGCGGTATGTTGTTTTTGCCAAAATTGTGCCTCATCAGCTAATTTATTATATCTGTCAATATCTGTGTGCAGTTGGGTAATTTTATCTCGTTCCCTTTTATACAGTTCTACTGCATAGGGATATACTTTTAGTGGTAAGACTAAAACGAGGAATACTGCACCTGTCATCATTAACAGGCGTTTCTCTCTTGCGTTCAAAACCTAGCCTACTGTTATCGTAAAATAAAACCCCTGCACATCGTTTTACTTAAAAATAGGCAGGGGTCATGTATTATTATTGCGTGTTAACAAGTAACACTAAATACTACGGATTTTTTCCGCTTGTGCACTGAGTTTTTCAAGGGAAGCTTCCATTTCTGCCATCCGTGCGCGTTCTTTTGCGACAACAGCCTCAGGTGCACGGGCAACAAATTTAGGGTTATTCAGCATTCCGCCACACTTCTCTAACTCTTTACGTAATTTAGTCATTTCCTTGTCTAAACGTTGTAATTCTGCATCGGTATCAATCAGACCAGCAAGGGGAATAAGTACCTTCATTTCACCCACTAATGCCATGGCTGATTCAGGCGCATCATCCGCTGCATCAAGCCATGTCACGCTTTCAATACGGGCTAAACTGGCAATTAATTTCTCATGACTGGCTAATTTTTGCTTGTCACTGTCATCGCCATTTTGTAATAAAACAGGGACTTGTTTAGACGGGGCAATATCCATTTCTGAACGGATACGGCGTACCCCTAATACAAACTGTTTTAACCAATTAATATCATCATTAGCTTGCTCGTCCACTTTCCCTTCATCCGCTTCAGGGTAAGATTGTGTCATGATGGTATCCGCAGAGGTGCCTGCGAGTGGGGCAATTTTTTGCCAGAGTTCTTCTGTTATAAACGGAATGAAAGGGTGTAACAGGCGTAATAAAGCTTCTAATACGCGTACTAAAGTACGACGTGTGCCACGACGGGCGGCATCACTGCTAGCTTCATCTTGTAAAATCGGTTTAGACAGCTCTAAATACCAATCACAATATTCATTCCATGTAAATTCATAGACTGCATGGGCAGCTAAGTCGAAACGATAAGCTTTAATATGGGTGTTAACTTCTGCTTCAACGCTTTGTAAATGGGAAATAATCCAGCGATCAGGTAAAGACAGTTCAACTTCTTCATTACCTAAACCTGTGTCATGCCCTTCTGTATTCATTAATACATAACGGGTGGCATTCCATAACTTATTACAGAAATTACGATAGCCTTCAATACGCCCTAAATCAAAACGAATATCACGCCCAGTAGAAGCTAATGCAGCAAAAGTAAAACGTAATGCATCGGTACCAAAGGCAGGAATACCCTCAGGGAAATGCTTACGTGTGGCTTTTTCAATTTGAGGGGCTTTTTCAGGTTGCATTAAGCCTGTAGTCCGTTTAGACACTAAAGGCTCTAATTCAATGCCATCAATTAAATCAATCGGGTCTAATACATTCCCTTTTGATTTGGACATTTTCTGTCCTTCATTATCACGCACTAAGCCATGAATATAAATTTCTTTAAACGGTACATCACCGATAAATTTCATCCCCATCATGATCATCCGTGCTACCCAGAAGAAAATGATATCAAACCCTGTGACTAATACAGAATTAGGGTAAAAATCGTTTAAACGTTTGGTGTCATCAGGCCAGCCTAATGTAGAAAATGGCCACAGTGCAGAAGAGAACCATGTATCTAGTACATCTTCATCTTGTTTCAAGATAACATCAGGGGAAAGATGATATTTTTGACGGATATGATCTTCAGAGTAACCGACGTATTCTTTGCCGTCTGTGTCATACCATGCAGGGATACGGTGTCCCCACCAAATTTGACGACTGATACACCAGTCTTCAATATTATTCATCCATTCAAAATAGGTTTTGTTCCAGTTTTCAGGAACAAATTTAATGCGCCCATCTTCAACCGCTTCAATTGCAGGCTTGGCTAAAGGCCCTACTTTCACATACCACTGATCCGTTAGTAATGGCTCAATGACTGTATTAGTGCGATCACCACGTGGTACTTTTAATGTATGCGGTTCAATTTTAACTAATAAACCTAATGCATCGAGATCAGCCACAACTTGTTTACGCGCTTCAAAACGATCTAAATCACGATACTTAGACGGTGCATTATTATTAATTTTTGCATCAGGGGTTAAGATATTAATGATGTCTAGATCATGGCGTTTCCCCATGTCTGCATCATTAAAATCATGAGCAGGCGTAATTTTTACACAGCCCGACCCAAATTCTGGATCAACATAATCATCTGCAATAATCGGAATTTTACGATCAGTCAACGGTAAGCTGATAAATTGACCAATATAGTCTTTATAACGCTCATCCTCAGGATGTACAGCCACTGCTGTATCACCTAACATGGTTTCAGGACGCGTTGTGGCAACTGTTAGAGACCCTTTACCATTATCTAAAGGATAACTAAAATGCCATAAGCTGCCTTGTTCTTCTTCAGAAACCACTTCTAAATCAGACACAGCGGTGTGTAAGACAGGATCCCAGTTAACTAAACGCTTACCACGATAGATTAAACCTTCGTCATATAAACGTACAAACACTTCACGTACAGAATGAGATAAGCCCTCATCCATGGTAAAACGTTCATGTTCCCAATCTAAAGAAGCTCCCATACGGCGCAATTGACGGGTAATATTCCCACCTGATTCAGCTTTCCAATCCCAGACACGATCAATAAATGCATCACGCCCTAAATCATGACGGGTTTTACCTTCTGCTCCTAATTGACGCTCCACCACCATTTGCGTTGCAATCCCAGCATGATCACTGCCTGCTTGCCACAAGGTATTATTGCCTTGCATACGGTGGTAACGGGTCAAGATATCCATAATGGTATCTTGGAACGCGTGCCCCATATGTAAAGTCCCCGTGACATTAGGCGGGGGAATCATGATGCAGTAAGGTGTACCTGTGCCTGATGGTGCAAAATACCCCTTGTCTTCCCAAGTGGTATACCAATGCTGTTCAATTGCTTGAGGTGAATAAGTTTTTTCCATTCCGTCTACTTACATTTAATCTTTGAGATGAGAAGCCAAACCATGAATTATAACGAATTGAGGACAAAGACAGAATAGTCCTCGTATTTTTAATTTTATCTATTCATACTGAGCTTGAGACACATTATTATAAATAAGGTATTACTGTCTTTTTAAATTATCAGTACGCCCATATACAGGTTATCTGTCATTGTCTGTACAAGAGAGGTAATATAGTGGGCAACCTAATCACACACTATAAGCAAGATAACATTATAAAATAGACGATTTTTGAACTCTTTATAGTATACCTGTTTATTATGACGCTATGTAAATAGATCACAAAAAGTAAACAAAATCTATCTGATGTTTACTATAATGAATGCGGTTATCTTTCTACTTTTATGGAGAGAAAATTGCACATACTATACCTTATCTACTTATTATAAAAAATCTTGGTAATTCTACGGTGTATAAATTAATGTTTATTCGACTTGTAACCCTTCTTCTTTTTATTACAAGTCCACTCCTTTCAGCAGCAAACTATGGTCCCTTACAGGCTGGGGATATGTTATGGAATATTGCGACAAAAATACGCCCTAATAAACAAGTGAGTCGTTATCAAGTAATGCTTGCGATTCAGCGCATTAACCCTCATGCATTTCAGGTTTCGTGTAATTTGAATTCGTTAAAAATTGGGGTGATGTTAGCCATTCCTAGTGCTATAGAAGTAAATAAAATCAGTGCACGTGAAGCACTACAAGCCTTTAATTTACAAAATACCCAATGGAAAAAACGCCGTAGCCAGCCAATTGAATGCCCTCCTGTGTCAGCCCCCTCAGTAGTTAATGAGCTTATCGCACCTGTAGAAGCAGAAGAAGAATCTTTACTAAATACCGCTATTACTGAACCATTAAACGTGCCTCAACCTAAAGCAGTAGCAGGCAGTACTTCCCCATCACTTCAAGCTTTAGCCATAAAAGAAAATACATACAATACAGCCCCCACTTATAGTAGTGACAGTACACCCAAAATCAGCACTAGCGCACCTACTGCCCCCCCTAGCCCTACAAAACGGGCTACAGATACAGGTTATACTGCATTTAGTGAAACCCCTTATCAAAATTATAATTATGGCAATCTTGATATAGAAGAAGAAAAATCCCCTTCTTCTGCTGTGATTCAATGGGGAGAGTATCAACTTCCATTAAGTGTCTTATTTACGCTATTAGGTATTGGTGCAGGCTTATTTTTACTGATTTTTTTAATGGTTTGGATGATAAACCGTAAACAAACAGCCCCTAACCCTGCTTATCATGCACCTGTTAGCCCACCTGTACAAAGTCAGCCTATACAGACAGCACCACCACCTGCTGCAACCGCGCCACCTGTACCAGATATTCCTCCTCCAATTAATCAGACAGAAAAAATATTAGAGCAGCAACGCTATCAACAAAGCCAGCAAGAAGAGATGATGAGTGCAAAATTAATTCAAGCACGTGAAGCCATTGCCAGTGGTGATAGTGAATACAGTCAATTTTTACTGAAAGATATTTTAGAACATGGTTCTATTACACAGCAGCAAGAGGCTCGACAATTAGCGGATATTAGTTATAAATTACGTGATCTCCTTAAAACAGGTGGTGGTCTTGCTGCAACAACCCCAGCTGATACACCTGATAGTTTGCATGATATAGTAGGGAAAACACAGTTACCTACCCAAGATTTTCTGCCTGAAAATGCACAGCAAGTATTCGATTTAATTGATAAGGTGTTTTTATTAATGGATCGGGAGTTAAATGCGAAAGGGCAGTTAGTGGAAGCGTATATGCAACGGCATCAAAAAGAGTTTTTTCGTGGTGATGAGCAAGGTAAAAGAGAGCAAGATGAAGAGCTTGTTGAGCCTGAAAGTCATGCTTATACGGTAAAACCGCATGAGAAAGTGATTGAGGAGGAGCCGCTTATTTATCCAAGTGATCGCGATACAGAGCAAACAGGGGCTAGTCAAACTCGACAACCACCTAAACCTACGCGTTATTTGTAGTTTTATTGTGTAGCAGAGGAAAAAGAGCATTAACGACTCCTTTTCCTTTTTTCCCCAGGTAAATATTATGCTACAGATTTAATAAAGCTGATTAAACGCTCTCGATCAAATGTATAAGCAAGCTCCAGTATTTGCTGACAAAATATACTGTGCTGTTCATCTTGTTGTATCCAGTGTTTTACCCATTGCTCAATTTTCCGAGTTTGTCCAAGTTTAGCAAATTGTTCAAGCTCTATTAAAGCAGAAGAAGGAGGTGGGCATAAGGTATTGAGAGAAAGGTTTTCTTTCTCATCAAATAACGTTTCTATATGCTTTTTATAAGGTAAATATTGTGTCAGTGCTTCTATTAATTGAGCATGATTAACAGGTTTATTTAATACACTATTAAATAGTTTTTGTAGCTGTATAACTTCCTCTTTCATAGCTGAAGCTGTGACCGCAATAATTGGGATATGTGCTGTATCCGCTTGGGTTTGAAGCTGTGTTGTGGCTTGTTTGCCATCCATAACAGGCATTTTAATATCCATCAAAATCAGATCAGGCTGCTCTTGTGTTGCTTGCTGTATTGCTTCCTTACCATTTTTTGCTTCAATACAATGAAAACCATACTCATCTAACCATGCACGTAATAAAGCCCGATTGGTAGAGGAATCATCAACAATTAAGATTTTGGCAGGGGAAAAGTGTATTGTGTCAGGGATGACTGTTGACTCACTGCTTGCTTCAAGCTGGTGGGTTGTCATAATACGTGGGAAATAAACAGTAAAACAACTTCCTTCACCTAGTGTACTTTTTAAGCTAATTTCTCCTCCCATAAGTTCAACAATATTTTTACAGATGGAAAGTCCTAAACCTGTTCCTTCAGCTTCATCAGGGTTTTGCTCTTGTTGCTCAAATGCCTTAAATATACGTGCCTGATCAGTTTTAGGAATACCAATTCCTGTATCCTGTACAGAAATCGTTAAATTCATTTCAGTGTGTTCATCATTTAACCATTGATATTGTGCTTGTAAATGAATACTACCTTGAGAAGTAAATTTTAAGGCATTATTGAGCAAGTTAATGATAACTTGATGTAAACGTTGCTCATCAAATAAAACTAATGGTAAATCTTTAGGTAAGTCAGTTGTTAACGCCAGCCCTTTATTTTCAATACTGCTATAGATGATTTCTATTGTTGCTGATAGGCTATCATGTAAATTTATAGGATGATAATCAAGCTTGAGTTTCCCTGCTTCAACCTTGGATAAATCAAGAATTTCATTAATTAAATTTAATAAACTTTGACCACCACGGTGAGCAATTTGTAAGTATTCCCGTTGTTGTGAGGGTAAAGCGGTATGGCGTTGTACAACATCTGTAAACCCTAACATGGCATTCAGTGGAGTGCGTAACTCATGGCTCATATTGGCTAAAAAGGTACTTTTAGCACGGTTTGCTATTTCTGCAGATTCTTTTGCGTGTTGTAGTTCTTGAGTTCGGTTAATAACTTGTTGTTCTAGTTGTTTATTTCTTCCTTCAATAGCACGGATGCGCCATTTATAGAAAATGAATAATAGGAGTGTAGCAAGAAAAGCAATACTTGCTTTAAACCATGTGGTTTCCCACCATGGGGGTAAAATAGTTACTTTTATTGAAGTACCTTCTTTATCCCATACTTTATCGTTATTCGAAGTTTTAACTTTAAAGGTATACTCTCCAGCATCTAAGTTGGTATATGCCGCAATACGATGTTGGTTATCAGTGTATACCCAATCTCTATCAAAACCTTCCATTTTGTATTTATAATGGTTTTTTTCAGGGGTTGTATAGTTCAATGCTGCAAATTTAAAGCTAAATACAGATTGTTCATGGTTTAATGTAATTTCTTTTGTATAGCTAATACTTTGCCTTAAAACAGAACTTTCATTAACCTCAACATTTTCATTAAACAAATGAAATTCTGTTAATACTACTTTTGGAGTTTTAATAGTATGATGTAATTCTTTTGGGAAAAAAGCATTAAAGCCCTGTGCTCCACCAATAAAAATTTCCCCTTGTGGGCTTTTAGAAATAGCTTCAAGGTTAAAATGTCCCTTTTGGAGACCATCCCTAGAATCATAATTTTTAAATGTTTTATTAGTAAGATTAAAATAGGAAAGCCCTTTATTCGTAGTTACCCATAAGTTATTTTGATTATCTGAAATAATACCAGCAATATAATTTCCACCCAGCCCATCTGATTTATAATATTTTTTAAAAGATTGAGTATTTGGATCAAATAAATTTAAACCATTATTAGTACCAACCCATAATCGACCTAATTTATCTTCATATAAGCTTCTTACAGCTATATCACTTAGACTCTTTGGATCAGCTTTATTATGATGATAATGAGTAAATTTTTTAGTATTAGGGTTAAATTGACTTAAGCCAACTGAGCCTCCTACCCACACCATATCATATTTATCAACTAAAATAGTACCCGGCCATGGCATACCTCCACCTCGAGGATCGGAAGAATGCCTAGTAAATTCTTCTGTTTTTTTATTAAATTCATATAATCCTTTCCCCCCCATTGCAAGCCACAATGTATTATTATCTTTACTATTGGCTATACCAAAAACAGGGCTACCACCAATTTTGGGATGATGTAGATAGTTTTTAAATTTATTTTTTTTATAATCAAATTTATTCAAACCTTTCATTGTTGCAATCCATAACACATTTTCTTTGTCTGAGAGAAATGCATACACTTCATTACTAATTACACTATTTTTATTATTTTTATCATGTAAATACTGTTTTATTTCCCCTGTTTTTCGATTGAAATAACTAAAACCCGCATCCTCTAAACCAACCCATAGTAAATCAACAGTTTCTTGATAAACTGCTCGTATTTCTGCATTGTTTAAATTGTAAAGTTTAAATGGTTTATAATTTGGGTTATATATATTTATACCATCAGCTGTACTGATCCAAATATTATGGTCTCTGTCCTCATAAAATGAGAGGATGAAATGACCATTTAAGCTATTTTTATCATATAAATCTGAATAGTAAGAGTGAAATTTATTTGTTTTAGGATTAAAAACCCTAAGCCCTTTTCCTTCTATTCCAACCCATAATTCACCTGTTGATGCTTTTAAAGTAGCATAAATAATATCTTTGCCTAAACTTAATGGTGTATTTGGTATTGATTTATAAGATATAAATTGTTGCTTTTCTGGAGAGAAAATATTTAAACCTTTTTTTGTTCCTACCCAAATATTATCTTGTTTATCTATATAAACGGTTCGAATAAAATTATCGCTTAAACCGTTGATATTTTTTTTATCATGCATATAACGAATAGAGTGTCCAGTTTGTGGATCAAAATGATTAACACCTCCCCCATAAGTACCTATCCATAATTTCCCTTCACTATCTTCAGCAATACCCGAAACCCAACTATGACTTAATGAGTTTTTATTTTTTGGATTATGCTTATAGTTAGTAAAATTTCCTGTTGCAGTATCTAATTGACTTAAACCTCCATTAGTGGTTGCCCATACTCGTCCTCTTGTATCTTCATAAATATCAAAAACAATATCCCCAGCCAAGCTATTTGGGTTAGTTTTATCATGGTAATAATGGATAAATTTTTCTGCTTTAATATCAAAACGATTGAGTCCTCCCCCCCATGTTGCTATCCATAAAATATCATTACGTCCCATATGTAAATTTCGGATATAGTTGTTACTTAAACTATTAGGGTTATTTTTCTCGTTAAGATAGTTAACTATTTTATTTCCATCATAACGGTTAAGCCCATATGTACTACCAAGCCACATAAATCCTCTACTATCTTGAGCTATACTATGTACAGAGTGATGTGATAACCCATCTTCAGGTGTTAAGTGTGTAAAGTGGCGTTTATTTTCTATGGCATTTACCTGTTGCAAGGTAAACAAGGATAAAACCATAACACAGGGAATTAACCATAAAGTAAATTTTTGAAGGTATCTATTGATGTTCATTTGTATGCTTGTTCTGTAATAAAATTATCTAGACTAAAGTCTATCTAAGGTTCTATCATAAATATACAGGGATATAATTTACCAGAAATTAAAAGCTATCTACCCCTAATATTTTTATATATTTATACTATAGGTGATTATCATACGGGATTTTTAATTATTCCTCTACTAAATGTAGGGTGTGGTGAAATCTGTGTATAGCAATTAAAATGCAAAATTGGGACGCTACTAGATTGTCGAAAAAACCTAATTAGATTATAATAATATTATCCTAGCTTATGGATATTGATTTCAGCTTAATAGTGAGGTTCCTATGTTACAGATGTCAAAATTATTACGCAGTCGTAGCATATGGCGAAGAAAAGCATCTGAGCGAGCAGAAGAAGTACGAGAATTAAAAAAAACTAAATATAAACCTTCTTTAGCAAAACCTCTTCTAAACGCTAATAAAATACGTGCTTTATGTGTCCAATTTGCCTTACAAGGTGTTGTTTCTTATCGAAGTATTCCTCGTATTTTGCGTGTATTCAATTTTTCAAAAATACAATATAACAGTTGGGTTCCACATTTTAGTTCAGTTATCAACTGGCTATTACGTTTAGGTTTAGGGAAACTACAATTGGAGTGAGAAAATGCTAGAAGTTCTACAGCAAACACAAAATATATATTACCAAAAACTTCAAGAAGCCCTCCCTGAGTTCTATTCAATTAAACCTTTCATTATACAGTTTGCTGAAATAGCTCATGTTGTTTCTAGTACATTGAAAGTACTTAAAATAATGGATTAGATGAGACTAGTTTTAACCAGTGTAACCAATTACTAGAACAACTACCTAAAAACTCCACTGTTAAACAACGCCAATTAATTTGGCTTAAACATCATATTGCCTTAAAAAAACAAATAACAGATTCTCCTCTACCTGTCAGCAGTGATATTATTGAATCACTATTTGGGTGTTTTAAGCTGCGACTTGAGCGTAATCCTCAAGCAGATATGAATCTTAGTGTGCTTCTTATTCCTGCACTTTATGGGAAGCTTGATGAAACACAAATAACTCAAATACTTAGCTCAACTAAGCATATGGCTTTAAAGAAGTGGGAAGATGATAATATCCCTTATACAATGGCTAAAAAACATCGAGAATTCTTTTACCAAGTTAAGCCAAAAATAGGGGGAATTTGTTATTGATATTTAGCTGTTTTTCGACAGCCTAGTAGCGTCCCCTTATTTTTGTTGTATGAGTTAATGCACTGAGCTTTTGATTTGTTGTGGTGATTTTTTGATCCACTGAGGTGAGAATTTTCTTGCGTAAAGTGCCAAAGTGTAAGTTTAGGGGGAGAACACGGAGCTTCCTTGGCTGCATTACAACGCGGAGCATCACTGCCATTAAGTTAAGGATTATCTGGTTCTTATGCATCACGTTTGAACAGGGAAAGTGATCCGTAGGGTGGCAATAGCTGCGCCACTGCCCCCTTATATTTTAAGGTGAAAATTTACGCAGCGTATTCCACCTTTTTAAGGTTAAGGCTCGTAATCTAAGGCATTCCTTGAAGATGGTGGAATACGCTGTGCTATTGCCACCCTACAAAATATTATAATGAGAAAAATATTGCTTTTAATCCTTAACTTAATGGCAGTGACGCGGAGCATTGTAACGAGGAAAAGGTAAAATTCACTCAGTGTATTCCACCTTTTAAGACTCGTAATCTAAGACATTCCTTGAAAATGGTGGAATACGCTGCGCTATTACCACCCTACAAAAAATTGATATTTAACTAGATAATGGGTAAGCCTGTTTATCTCGCGCTGCCCACATCTTGCTGGCGAGGGCTTCTGCTGCCTCTTGTGTATCCACTTTACCCAGTAATTTTAATGCCACAGCAGCCGTGGCTGTGACAGCCGCTTCACCAAATTCATGATCCAATTCACCGCGCCATACATTGAGTAATTGCTCAGGCATTAATGGTGTTTCTTTCATATGACGTTTTTTGAAGTGGGCTGCCCACACTTCTTCTTCTAATTTCCCATCAATTACACTTTGTACTAAACAGTCATTATCAGGGTTACGTTCTGCTTCCCCCCCTTCTCCTTTAAAGACAGCTAAATTATGTTGTCCTGTTAATAAGGCTGCTTCTTGATGTACAGGACGGTAAGCAGGATGAAAAATACCTTGAAAGCAGTATTTTGCATTAAGTGGGTTGATCATTCGAGCTAGGGTATGAACTGGAGAACGTAAGCCCATGATGGCACGTAGTTGAATCATGTCATTCAGACGGGGGCAAAAGTTAGCTAAGGCAACAAAAGCAAAATTGTGTTGTTGTAATTGGGTACGCGCTTCGCTTAGAGAGGGTAGTTTAGGTAAACCAAAAAGAGGTAATAACTCTTCTGTATACAGGCGGTCATTTGTATGCCCATATGCACCATGCATAAAAACCCGAATACCATTTTGAGCTAATAATAATGCAGAAAGAAAAAACCAAGGTAAATGACGGCGTTTTCCTGCATAAGATGACCAATCTAGATCCACGTCATCACTGGCATTTTCCAAGACAGTGGTATCACGTACTGCACGAATAAACCCAGCTAATTCCTCATGGGTTTCTTCTTTGACTCGCAATAACATCAGAAATGCCCCTAGTTGTTCGGGGGTGGTATGCCCTTGCATAATCATGTGCATGGCATCATAGGCTTCTTGTTCTGTGAGTGAACGCGATCCTTTTTTACCCTTTCCAAGAATACGAATATAAGGGGCAAAAGGGTGTTCTTCGTAAAAATCACGTGTCATGTCATCATTATCCTACAGGGTCAGGGTTACCCAAAAAAAGGCTCAGGTTTTGCGATGGCGAAACCTTGGATATAATCTGCTTGTAAGGGTTTGATAGTATCAAGTTGCTGGGTATCTTCCAACCATGTTGCAATGACGTGAATCTTCATTTCATGACTAATCTGACAAATTTCCTCAATCACACGATAAATAACATCATTATTTTCGCCACTTTGCATAAGCTGTCCTGAAATTTTAATATAATCAGGAATCAGTTTTTTCAAATGCATAAAAGAGGTAATACTTTGCCCAAACTGATCCAAACAAAAGCGAATCCCTAAATGACGCAAAGTTTGGACAAAACTCATTACCTCATCAAAATGGCTAATCACCAATGTTTCAGAGATTTCAAAGCAAATTTTGTCTAATAAATGAGGTTGTGTATCTATTTTTTCACGAAGATAAGTTGGTAGCTCTACATCTTGTAGGGTCAGTAAAGAAAGATTGATAAATAATAATTCATCTCGCTGGCTACTTTTTAAGTAGGTAAAAACTGTTTCCATCACCCAATAATCAAGCTTAGGGGTTAGCTTGCATAAATCGGTGACAGGCAAAAAGGTGTCAGGTAATACAAGTTGACCATGTTGATCTTTAATACGTAACAATATTTCACTGTGATGAGTAGGGGTTATATCATCTTTTGCTTGAATCAGTTGATGGTAAAGGATCAAGCTTTTTTCTTTATGAGGTGTTTTTTGCTCAATTAATGCATGATTAATATGCTCTAACCAGTAAATATTTTTAGTCGTTGGGTAAGCCGTATGTTGTGGGGAAGTGGTATGCATATGAATACAATTACCTTGATTTTCTTTTGCTGCATGACAGGCTAAATCCCCATGACTTAATAAAACACTTGGGCTTTGGATGGTATCGTTGATTTCAATTAAACCAATACTTAAACTAATATCAAAATGTGTTCCCTCCCAAGTAAAATGCAGTTCACGCGCAGTATTTAAAAAATCCTTTGCCACATTACAAGCACTATCTGTTGCACAATGTTTAAGCAGTAATGCAAATTCATCACCGCCTACTCGTGCAAAAATGTCTTCACCCCGTACACGTTGGCATAATTGCTGGACTAATTTTTTAAGTAAATCATCCCCTGCTGAACGTCCAATAATTTGGTTAAGCTGCTTAAAGTCGTCAATATCTAAATATAATAAACAGTGTTGTGCTGGGGAAGCATTACTGAGAATGGTGTGCACTTGGTACTCAAATTCCCGACGATTATATAAGCCCGTTAAACTATCATGGCTGGCTTGGTGAAAAAGTTGTGCATCTAAAGAGGTGGTTTTATTGATGTCATAAAAGACGATAATCAGCCCTTCAGTGCGCCCTTCTTGGCGTAATGGGGCAATAGAGTATTCAATAACAATTTGTTGACCATCACGATGATTGAGGATGCCTTTTTGAGGTATACAAGCTTTATTATGTAGATAATGTTCAAAATCTTCTGCACTCATAACGCCCTCTGTCATACTGGCTTGTACCTTGAAAAAATCAGTTAAAATGTGTTGGCTAACATCATTAATTGTCCAGCCCATGAGTTCTTCAGCAGCAGAGTTAAAATAGGTAATACGGTGTTGACCATCAATAGTTATGACTGCATCATTAATAGCGTGTAAGGTGGTTAATGCATGTTCTTTTTGCTGTTCAAGGTAATGTTGGATTTTACGGCGTTCAGCATAGGCAGCTGCAACCAGAAAAGCGGTTAAGGCAGTAATACCAATAAAGCCAATTTCAACTAATAAATCCCGCATACCTGAGCCTGTTTCATAAATACGGTTAATTCCCCCTGTGAGTAAAATAATGGCAACAAGTAAGGCAGACAGGCTGGCACCATGCTGTTCAAAACGTACTGCTGCCCACACTGAAAAAGGCAAAATCATGTAAAGCAAAACTAAATGTTCACTGCTATTTGATAATAAAGTTAAAGTCGTAATACAGGCTAAGCAAATTAGTAAACCGAGGGCTTCAAAAAAACGGTAGCGGTTTAAATAATGAGTGGGGAAGTGTTTCCAAATAAGAATGGTAGAACTTAGGACTAAAATACCTACACCATCTGCAAACCAATTAATCAGCCACATTTGAATAATTGCATCAGAGGGGATACGTGCTGATACATAAAATAATGCACCATTTTGAATACTGGAACTGATTAAAGGAGCAATAATAACAACTGTTAGAGCAAAAACAATCACATCATAAACACGCCGTAAATCATGCTGAAAACGGAATATTGTCAGCAACCATGCGGCTAAGACAGCTTGGATAATAGTACCGAAAACATCCGTAATTGTATAAATAATAGGAATACTAGATTGTAGTTTTAATACTAATACTGCAATAGCAATACTTGGCCAGTAGCGCAATCCAGCTAAAATGAGAATAGCAACGCCAACCCCTGCAGTCAGTGGGATAGGCATTACGCCACGTTGTCCTGACTCTAAAAATTCGCCAAAACTGCCAACCCCATAATAAAGCAAAGCTAATATAATAACGTGTAATATATAACGGCCAATATGTAGCCATTTTTTTGAAAAGTTTATTAAATTTGTCATACTAGCTCCCCCTTGTATGACGTGCTTATATTGTGTGCACAATAAGTAATAATGAGGTATTACTTACTGTTGGTCTCACACGCAACATAAATCGTCTTCCATAGCTGCTGAAGCCATGTATCATTTCTCGCTTCAATCCATTGACGCGCACAAAGTAAATAATGATGGGCTTGTGTATAATTTTGTTGGTAATAAGCAATACGTGCTGCCAACATATCACACGCCCCTGTATAGTTTTTACATTGAATCTCGTCCTTTATATCAATAGCTTCATGTAACTGCTTTGTCGCATGCTGTAGTACATTATCACTATTAAGATGCCTGCTTGTATGTAAGCTCAGCCCCTTTTTTTTAGGTAAAGGTAAATACTGCTTATTCAATATGATATGTGCTTGTAAAATAAGTGCGTCAATATGTAAGAGCTTCAATTTATAGCGTTTTATTTGTATAAAAGCCGCTTTATGGTCATATTCTGCACTATTGTAGTCACAGCATATAAGGTGCCAATAGGCACGTAATAATAATAATTCAGGCAAAATATACGGTTCATTCCTTTTTATTGCCTGCTCAATGGCCGTATTTAAATAACTTTTTGCATCAACCTGACGTTGTGTGCTGGCATAGATTTTTGCAAGATAATAAGTGATCTTTATTTGCTGATAATGATTGTCTTTTTTTACTGGCTGATGCTGAAGTACTTGCACATCAGATAGTAAATTAAGTGATTCATTTTCTTGCCATTTTTTTTCTATTAGTAAAGGTAGAAAAATTAATAGTAATTCATTATCTTTTTTTGGACAGTGATTAATAGTATTCAAAAAATGTTGATAATTATTAATTTCATTATCAATAGAGCCTTGTTTTAAATAAGTATAAAATATAGAGTACGTATTCAATACTGATAAATTATCGATATTATAACGCTGGCAAATAGACAGTGCATCATTAATATTACTTTGTGCCTGATCAAGGTGGCCAAGTTGGGCATTATAATGGCTGATTTTTATATTAATGCTGATGACTTCCTGCCATGCACACTGTGAGCTTAAATAATTAATACGTTGTTGATAAACATTAATTAGTTCTTCAAGTTTACCCACTTGATACAAACAATGTATGTAAGCCTCTAAAAAGTGTTGATGCTGCTGTTCTGTGATAGGGCAACATGCTTCCTGCTGCCATCCATGTGGATAAATCAAGGCTAAAATATGCAGCCACCATGAAGGCGAATGATTAGCAAGGGCGGGAATAGCTAAAGTATATAAATAATCAATAATAAGCTGATAATCACCTGCTAAATAAGCATGACTTAAGGCAAATTGAGGTTTATTTTTCTCTTTAAAGTGGTGATATAGCTGTTGTTGCTGAGTTTGCCATAAAGGCGTGTGTAAATAGTACTGGCATAAAGAATGGCGTAATAGTGCAGGGATATCCCATGCAAAAACCCCTTTATTATTTTGGCTATATAATACAAACCCTTGTTGATATAAAATCTCTAATGTTTGTTGGATATTAATAGAGGATAAATGCCCTAGTGGCGCAGCTTTTGCTGTCTGTAACCAATATAAATCAGTGTGGGTCACAGGACGGTTAAATAAGCTTAATGTACGCAGAATATCTAAAGGTGCACTATTCTCATTCCATACATTTTCAATTAAATAAGTAATAATTTGTGCTGCATTACTTAATTCAGGTGAGGTATGTAAAAAATCAGTAATTGAGGCATGTAAATGATGCTGGATGACATACATTAACCAACGTAAGCTTAAGCTGTGCCCTTTTACAGTACGCACTAAGCGTTGTATCTCCCAAGGATATCCTTGTAACTGCTTGGTAAGCATTAATTTTGTTGCATCTCCAGCATTCAAAGCAGGCAACTGAATAGATTGATAAGTGGGTAAATTGGTTAATAAACGTAGAGGGCAACTGTGCGCAGTAAAAATAACTAAACTATCGGGGTGTACCCCATGATGATAAATTTCATCAAATAATAATGACAAGCCTATATCTTGTAACTCCCCTGTATAAGGATGTTGTAAGACTTGTAAATCATCTAAGATTAATAAACAGGCATGTTGGCGTAATTGAGATGCAATCTGCGATGCATAATGCGTGATTGAGTTTGATTTTTGTGTTTTATCCTCTGCCCAGAGTTTCACTGCAGTTTGAAAAAAAACCTCACTTTCATTTATTCCCCCTTCTCCATGGTGATAAAACGACCATGCAAAAACACGTTTTACACGCCCATAACGGGGAGCAAGACGTTGTAACCAATGATATAACATATGGCTTTTACCTTGCCCAGCCTGACCAAGTATCCCAATAATATGGTTTTTTTCATCACACAAAGCCCGATCTAACTGAGTTAATAAGGTATTTCTGCCAATAAATTGCCCAGCGTGTTGCGCTAAAAATAACTGTGTATCCACAGGGTTTGAGGGAACAGGGGCAGAGGAGGGAGTAAGCTGCTCTCCTAGCTTTTTATCAATCACCTTCCATGCAAGTGGTAAATAATTTTGTTTACTCAGTGGAATTTGCCCTGCTGGTAAAATAGTAGCAGATAAAAAGGACAGTGCCCGCCAATCACAGGGGGCAAGTAAAACAAAGGTAAAATGGCAACCTTGCTGCTTTGCAAGTTGTAATAAATGCTGAGTGGCTTTTGCCTGAATAGCGGCTTCTGCAACAAAGTCAGGGCTGAGTAAAAATACAACCCACTGTACTTTTTTCAACAACTGAGCAAACCGCTCACTGTCTTCCGTTGACATTTCGGTGGTTTCATGATGATTCCAAAGATAAATATTTTTTTTATCAATATATTTTTCTAAAATACTGATAAATTTTGTTTTATTCTCGTCATCTGCTTGTGTGTAATTAAGCAATACTTTTTTTATCATTACTTAAATTGCCCTACTTAATGATTTACCTATGCATGATTGCTAAATATTACACACCTAAACCTATCACTTTACTATAAGTTATTTACATTATTATATAACTTAAGTTGTATAACTACTTGAGAGTATAACATGCTAAAATATTATAACCACTTTTATAATGCGTTATAATTTATATAGATAAAAACTAATATACTGAATTTTATATAAAAAAATACTTAAGGCTTTATCTTATTATTAATTAAATTTATTAATAATAGAAAATTTTTATACTCAAGTGTAAAGGTTTACGCTATAGTGACGAGCTTTTAGGCGAACAGACGCATGAACCAAAAAACATTTCCCTACCCTTTATTACGTATTGGTATGATAGGGGGAGGTCAATTAGGGAAAATGACCGCACAAGTCGCAAAACAGATGGGCTTTTATGTCACTGTTCTTGACCCCGCTCCACATTGTCCCGCTGCCCATATAGCAGATGCTCATATTGTAGGGGATTTCCATGATGCAAATAAATTAACCGCGCTGGCTAATTTAAGTGATGTGGTAACCTATGAGCTGGAAAATATTGATACCCAAACATTAAAAAAATTAGCGGATGATGGGCATGTTATCTACCCTTCTCCTGATACTTTAGAAATTATTCAAGATAAACTTATCCAAAAACAAGTCTTGGATAAAGCAGGTGTACCTGTCCCTACTTATGCACAAGTGGATAAATTAGATACTGAGTATTTAGCCACAGCAAGCTATCCTTTTGTACAAAAAGCCCGCACAGGGGGGTATGATGGGAAAGGCGTTGTGGTATTAAAAAGTCCAGCAGATGCTGCCCAAGCCTTACCCGTTCCTTCCTTGGTAGAACAATTTATTCCTTTTGAAAAAGAATTGGCTATCATGATTGCACGTTCTCCTACAGGGGATATACGCTGTTACCCTGTAGTAGAGATGGTATTTGATGATAAAACCAATATCTGTGATATTGTTGCCGCCCCTGCACAAGTTAGTAGTGATATTGCGGAAAAAGCGCGTGAAATAGCGGTACATGCTATTGAAGCAGTGAAAGGGGTAGGTGTTTTTGGGGTGGAAATGTTCCTTACCCAAGCAGGTGATATTCTAGTCAATGAAATTGCACCCCGCCCCCATAACTCTGGGCATTATACTATTGAAGCCTGTCATACTTGCCAATTTGAACAATTAGTAAGAGTAATTAGTGGCTTACCTTTAGGGGATGCGCAGCTGCGTGCGCCTGCTGTCATGTGGAATATATTAGGGGAAGCAGGGTATACAGGAACCCCTGTGGTAGAAGGCTTACATGAAGCTTTAGCCATTGATGGTTTAGCTTTCCATTTCTATGATAAATCCACCACTAAACCGTCTCGAAAAATGGGACATATCACCATTGTTAAACCCGATTTAGAACACGCATTAAAAGACGTGCAATACATTAAAGATGTATTAAAAGTAAAAGCAGAGGAGGCGTAATGACTAAGGTACACGTAGGCATTATCATGGGCAGTGATTCAGATTTGCCCGTTATGCAAGATGCAGCAAAAGTATTAGAAGAATTAGGTGTGGGCTATGAGTTAAGTATTGTCTCTGCTCATCGCACACCACAACGTATGTATGAGTATGCTGAACAAGCTGATTCTCGAGGAATTGATGTGATTATTGCAGGCGCAGGCGGTGCCGCACATCTTCCGGGGATGGTGGCAGCAATTACCCCTTTACCTGTGATTGGTGTCCCAATTAAAACCTCTAGCCTCAATGGGCAAGACTCACTCTTATCAATTGTACAAATGCCAGGGGGGGTACCTGTTGCCACAGTGGCTATTAATGGTGCAAAAAACGCGGGTATTCTTGCGGCACAGATAGTCAGCGCAATCAAGCCTGAAATCCGTGCTACAATTCGTGATTATAAAGCCGCTATGGAAAAAATGGTGTGCGATAAAGCGGAAAAGCTAGAAAATATTGGATATAGCGCATATTTAGCAGACTAGATTTAAGCTAATAAAGGCGGTAATTGTTTCGTTAAGGTAGTTTTTTCATTAATAAAATTACCTGTTAGCACAAAACCGCCTAACTGTTTTTCAGCTGTATAATATAAAGCTTTAAGGTTTTGCTCTGTCCCTGTGACTTCCCACTCACCTGTATCTTGGTGATTTTCTATTGCAAAAGGGGAGGCAACGACTAACGGACATGCGGGCGTTTTAACTTCAATAGGCATAGCAGGATAAGTGACTTGAGTCGGTTCACCTGTTAAAGTTTTTACTAATGCTTTGGCTGCATAAGTAATGGGTGCTACATAAGGTAATACCAAGCCATTCATTTCAGCACAATCTCCTAATGCATAAACATTAGGCGCGCTGGTTTGCAAATAGCGGTCAACACAAATCCCTTCTTGTATGGTTAACCCCGCTTCACGAGCAAGTTCTGTACGTGGACGCAAACCCCCTGCGGATAATAGCACATCAATTTCCATTTTTTCACCATCTGACAAAGTCAGCTGATAACCTGCTTTAGCATGATCCACTGTTTCCACTGTGTGCTCAAAATAAAAGCGCACCCCAAGGCGGCGCAAAGCGGCCTCTAAAGACACACTTGCAGTTTGTGGTAATAAACGTGATAATAAATGTGTTGCAGGATCAATAAGGATGACCTCATACCCTGATTGTTGTAAATCATTGGCAAATTCACAGCCAATTAACCCCGCACCCATAATCGCCACCTGCTCTGCCCCATCTAATTTAGAACGAAAGCGTCGATAGTCAGATAAGTCATTGACAGAAATAATATAATTAGTGGCTGTCCCTGCTAAAGGTAAAGGCACTTGTTCCGCGCCTGAGGCGAGAATTAAGGTCTCATATTCTAAACGTTCATCATCCACATAATAACACTGTTTATCCGTATCAATATGGGTGACCTTAGAAAAAGGGCGAATCTCTGCATTCAACTGCTCAGCCATGAGTTTTGCATCAGACATGGCTAATTTATCAGGAGTTTTTTTCTGGGTCAGGGCATTAGAGAGCATGGGTTTAGAATAAAAGCTACCATTATCAGCCGTAATAATTCTCAGCGCGGTATCTTGATCGTGCTTACGAAATTCCCGTGCAAATGTGTAACCTGCTAACCCGCTGCCTATAATGGTAATCGGTGATGTCATATACCTTTCTCATTCATTAAACAATAAGCATTATTAGAGTGCAGCACAATACAGCACAATGATAATGAATAAAACTGTACAAAAATAGTATGCATAAATGTAAATATTCAAAAGTAGGAGGTTTGCACCTTGAAACCAGTGTATAACCTATATGGAGGGATATTTGGTTAAATAAGGTGTATACACATGCCTGTGTAAGTCCATATTTATCTATAATGAAAGATATATGGTATCAATTATCTATTAGATTACAAATCAATCTATAGTATTGGAGTCAATAGAACAATTTTAATACTGAGTACTACCATTTTGTATTGAAATAAGAATTATCAAGCATACGATGATCTTCCTTGTAATAATTATTAGTTAATTCAGTTCCTTGCTCAATATCTTGTAATGCAACACTGGGGACAGTATCAGAAACATTAGGATCATCACTATGATTCATGTAATTGATATTATCAACAGCAATGCAATAATTGTCGACCCCAAAAGGGTAAGGAATTGCCATCCTAAGAATAAAACGCTTAGCCGTATCAGGTAGTTTATCAACTTGTTCAGGTGTCATAATAATATCTATTCTTGGATCAAACTGCCATATTACAGTTCCCTTTTTTATCAGCTCATTAGCAAACACCCCTACACCATGAATAGGACTTTTATCAAGATAAGTTTTTACTAATAGCATATATAATTTTTCCTTTTCTCCACTATATGCATTTTAATAGTCGTGAGTGCTTATCAATTATTTAACTCCTATATTAGGAATGGCTACTTTTAAAATCATTATAATTAAAACTTTTGATAAGCTCCTTCTTTCCACTCAAACGTTTGACTACAATAGAAGGCATTGTCACGCCATTAAACCAATTTTTCTTCACTATCGTATAACTTGCCGCATTTGATATATGGATTTCATCACCAATATTTAAAGGCTTATTAAACTCAAACATACCAAAAATATCACCTGCTAAACAGGATTTACCTGTGACCATATAGCGATGTGGGGCAGGCTGTTCTGGGAGAACAGAGCGGGTGCCATGAATTTTGGCTTCTGTACGAAATACTAATAAATCTAGCATATGAGCTTCTAAAGCACTGTCTACAATCACGTTACTAATTTCATTTTCAACAATATCTAATATAGTTGTCACCAAGGTAGTAGAACCGACCACACTGGTTTCCCCTGGTTCTAAATACACTTGAATAGAGAAGCGTTGGCTAAATTGTTGTAAAAGCTGCCCAAATTTTTCTAACGGATAGTCATCATAGGTAAAAGAGACACCGCCCCCAAGACTGACCCAATCAAGTTGATTAAATAATGCCGCATATTTATCACTGATATGTGCAATCATACGCGCATAACTGTCAAAATCCTCATTTTCACAGTTAAAGTGCATCATCACACCGTCTAATTTATCAGCAATCTCCATTACAGCATCATAGTCGCTCACGCCTAAACGGGAATACTTACGTGCTGGGTCTGCTAAAGGATGATCTGAATGGCTGATATTAGGATTGAGACGTAGCCCTACTTGTTGGCTGGCAACTTCATCATAAAATAAACGAAGTTGAGATAAGGAGTTAAAAATAATTTTATCTGCTAAAGCAGGTAAAGCCTGAATTTCATCTGCTGAAAAAGCCACACTATAAGCATGTACCTCTCCTGCAAAGGTTTCTCGCCCTAATTTAACTTCATATAAAGAGCTACTGGTTGTCCCTGCCAAATACTGCTGCATTAATGGGAATACAGACCATGTTGAAAAGCATTTTAATGCTAAAACAGACTTAATAGAGTACACTTGCTCAAGATGCCTTATCTTTTCCAAGTTTTTTATTAGGCGGCTTTCATCTATTAGATAATAAGGCGTACTTAAGTTCATATGATTTCTCACTATAGCAATCAATAAAAAATTGCCATAGTATACATGATGATTATTTCTTTATACTGTAAGCAGCATAAAAGCTTTACTCTTCAGCAGGTGTCCAATTTGGATCATAAAATTCACGAATATGATTAATTGCCTCCTCCTTAGAATCTGCCCCAATTAAAAACCGTCCTTTACTGTTATCCTTGGTTTTATCATCGTGTAAGCGTTTAAAAACTCCCCAGCGGTTTTTTTCACCTTCTAATGGGTGTATTTCAAAATCACCAATCATATCCATCTCCTTCATCGTGGTATATAAAAATCATATTATTGGCTTATGTATTAAATAAAGCCTTTATTAAAGTGTCACCATTGTATCTTATCTTAGTGACTGCCTACGATACATTATTTTATGTTATTGACAACTAAGCAAAATACCCTAATTTAACTAAATAGTTAAAAGATGTTTTTTAACTCATGATCACAATACAAATCGCTATTTTTAAAAATCCTCATGCTAATGCTTGCGAAATAAAACCGAATTGCCTAAGATCAAGCGTTGTATTAAAATTCCATAAATAAGATTAGCTATTTAGTTAGGCTAACAACACCCTACTATTATCACAATATTGATGTGACGACCTACCTTCATCAGTTAAAATAGCACCACCCTAAATAGATTTACACATAAGGATTATGCTTCCGTGGCCAAGGCAATTCAGGCAATTCGTGGGATGAATGATATTCTCCCAACCCAAACTCCCATTTGGCAATATCTTGAAAGTACTGTAGCAGAGGTTTTACATGCCTATGGTTTTCAAGAAATCCGTATGCCTTTGCTAGAAAAAACTGATCTATTTTGTCGTTCTATTGGTGAAGTGACCGATATTGTTGAAAAAGAAATGTACACCTTTGCTGATCGTAATGGTGATAGCTTAACTTTACGTCCTGAAGGCACTGCCAGTTGTGTACGGGCAGCTATTGAAAATGGGCTGTTACATAACCAAATACAACGGTTATGGTATACGGGTGCTATGTTCCGTCATGAACGCCCTCAAAAAGGACGTTACCGCCAATTCCATCAAATTGGTGCAGAAGTGTATGGTTTAGCAGATGCAGATATTGATGCTGAAATTATTTTATTAACAGCACGTTTATGGCAAAAGCTAGGTATAAAAAACCTTGAATTACATATTAATTCTTTAGGCTCTAATGAGGCGCGTGCTCAATACCGTGATATATTAGTTGCCTACTTAACTGAACACAGTGATATTTTAGACGAAGACAGTCAACGCCGTTTGCATACTAACCCATTACGCGTGTTAGACAGTAAAAATCCTGCCATGCAAGCAATGATTGACGCTGCCCCACAATTGCTAGATCACTTGGATGAAGAATCCGCTGCTCATTTTGATACAGTAAAAACCATTTTAGATAAAGCAGGCATTGATTATGTGATTAACCCCCGTTTAGTACGTGGTTTAGATTACTATAATCGTACAGTATTTGAATGGGTTACTACTGAACTGGGGGCACAAGGGACAGTATGTGCAGGGGGACGTTATGATGGTCTAGTGGAGCAAATCGGTGGAAAACCAACGGTTGGTACAGGGTTTGCGATGGGAATTGAGCGTTTAATCGCTCTATTAGAACAACAAGGTGTTGCCACACCAAATAATAATCCACACGCCTATTTAGTCTTAGCAGGTGAAGCTGCTTCATTAGAAGGCTTATGTTTAGCTGAAACCTTACGAACCGAATTACCTACATTACGCTTGTTAACCCACTGTGGAGGCGGTAGCTTTAAATCACAGTTTAAAAAAGCGGATAAAAGTGGGGCACTGGTTGCACTGGTTTTAGGGGATGAAGAAATTAACCAACAAACGGTTACTGTCAAATATTTGCGAGAAGATAAAGCACAAGAAACTATTTCACAAGCTAATCTTGCTGATACTCTCAAACAATTACTTTAAAATTAAAACACACACAATATAAAATACTTTATTCTTATATTGGGTCATATTACAGCATCTAAGGATTTACAGGTGACACATCAAACTGAAGAAGAACAAGTCGAAGCGATGAAGCAATGGTGGAAAGATAACGGTTCCGCCTTGATGATTGGAGTCGCTATTGGTTTGACTTTATTATTTTCATTCCGTGGCTGGCAGTCTTATACCCAGCAACAATCAGAAGCCGCTTCTAATACTTATGAAGCAGTTGTGCAAGCATTAGAAGCAGGGGATGTAGAGCGTGCAAAAGGCATTTCTACTTCCTTATTATCTGAGCATAATACAAGCGTATATGCTGCATTAACTAGCTTAAATTTAGCTGCTGAAGAAGTAAAGGGTAACAAGCTCAGTGCTGCTCATGCTAACCTACAATGGGTATTAGACCAAGGTGCGTTAACTGAGTTGACACATATTGCTCGTTTACGTAAAGCGCATTTATACATGGCAGAACAAAAAGTAGTGGAAGCTAAACAGCTGATTGCTAATGTAGAAGTGGGTGGATTTAAAGGCGCGTATGCAGCATTAAAAGGTGATATTGCGGTTGCTGAAAAACAAAATGAAGCCGCTAGAGCTGCATACAGTGAAGCTTTAAGCAGTACTAACCTATCAGCTGCTTACCGTAACACTATTGAATTAAAACGTGATTCACTTGGAATTAATGCCAGTGATGTAGTCAGTGCTGCCTTACCTAATTTACCTAAACCAGAGGTAAATGAAGAAAAAAAGCCTATTAAAACCAGTGTAGCACCAACTTCTACACCTGTTACAGTGAAAGCTGAAGCAATTGCTGCACCTGTGGCTGCTGAAGTTAAACCAGCCGTTGAAGCTGCTGCACCTGTGGCTGCTGAAGTTAAACCAGCTGTTGAAGCTGTCGCTGCACCTGTGGCTGCTGAAGTTAAACCAGCTGTTGAAGCTGCTGCTGCACCTGTGGCTGCTGAAGTTAAATCAGCCGTTGAAGCAGCTACTGCACCTGTGGCTGCTGAAGTTAAACCAGCCGTTGAAGCTGCTGCACCTGTGGCTGCTGAAGTTAAACCAGCTGTTGAAGCTGTCGCTGCACCTGTGGCTGCTGAAGT
>Ga0193958_1000023_pt1 | contig 103266 bp, 90 predicted proteins | sample FB_1_MG_FD_140320 | JGI IMG/M metagenome (GOLD analysis project Ga0193958, IMG submission 140320) | Microbial mat bacterial communities from the Broadkill River, Lewes, Delaware, United States - FB_1_MG | ecosystem: Environmental > Aquatic > Freshwater > River > Microbial mats | place: USA... | reverse complement strand
ACCTGTACAAAAAATCTCTTACGCTGTACAAGTCAACGGTTCAACTGTACAAGTGGGTGCAGGGGTTTACGGTGATAACAAATTAGAAGATTTAAACAAATTATTAAAATAATTTGATTGAATCTAGGAATTTATTTTCCTGAAAAAACCGTGCCACAGGGATGTGATGCGGTTTTTTTTCGTCTAAACATATCTAAATCATGGATAATAAGAAAAGATTCAGCTATATAAAATATATTTTATGAAAGATGCTAAATATTATTTTAATTTAATTGATAAAAAATTAGATAATTCTGATTCACTTACCTATCTATTTGAACAATTAGAAGAAATTACTGATAGTTCATGTATTAATAAATTATTAAGCTATACAACAGGTTCTATTCATACTTACTCACATAAGAAATATTTAGCACTTGGCTTACTTGGGGATATTGCTGATAAGCAATCAGAAGAGCAAATAATAAGGTATATGAGTTCAAATCATCCTGATTTAGTATCTGCTGCATTTAGCTCTGTTGGTGAAATGGCAATCAGAAATGTCTTAAGTAAAAATGCCTTATCTGATCTAATAGCTTATATTAAGCTAATGATTATGAATCATACAGGAGGGAGTGAAGGAGCATTTCATGGTCTTTATATTTTAAAAGAAATAAATAATAAACAACAACATAAGAGTTTTAATGAAATAAAGAATATTGTATTTATTGAATACCCTAATATACGAGAGATGTTTAATCATTGGTATTAGTGTGAGACACTTTTAAAATAATTTTTGCGAAATAAATATTTTTTAGATAATCTATAGATATCTATATTTACTTGATCATAAAATAAATATTTCTCTGTATTATTGCGGCTGCTGAACCCAATAGTTCACAGAGGATAATGAGATGAGTACTGACAGAAATCGTGCTTGGAGACGTTTTAAAAAATACGTCAATACAGATCAAAGTGTTACTTCTTACCAGAGTAAATATAAAGGTTCTGAGAAAAATTGGAAAATGATGTATGGACGTTCAGAAAAAATAATACGTGCCAGACAACTAGGGTTTGAATACCCCAAACAAACCACGCGACAACTACTAGATGACGAGTCACCTTTAAGTGAGCCAAGCGACTAACCTATTATTTATTTGTAGCCGAAATCAATGGCGTAGCCCCACTGCGGAAACCATTTGGCGTAAACATCCTGATTTTAATGTCAAATCAGCAGGGACAAGTCCAAAGGCGAAAAGAACGGTTAATGTAGCAGATATTCGTTGGGCTAATGTTATTTTTGTGATGGAGAAAAAACACAAAAATCGCTTATTAGCTCAATTTAATCGCTTATTGGAATATAAAACGATTCATGTGCTTGATATTCCTGATGAGTATCAGTATATGGATGCTGAATTAATTTCAGAGTTAGAGGTGCGTGTTGGGGCTTATTTTTTATTTTATAGTTAACTATTATCATTGCTGAAGTTACACATTCATTCTATTGTAGCGGCGTTGCATGCAACGCCTTGGCACTGAATTTAATTTTATGATGATTTATAACAGCGGGATGATTTGTATAGGTGATGCTAAGGAACGAAGCTCAATATTAACCACCATACCTTGAATATAAAGGGAATATCTATCGTATTTTATTTACGGAATGATTGAGATCACGAAGACGTTGCATGCAACGTCACTACAGTATATCAGATAACTACAACAGTAAAACTATAGGTCATGACCTCTGAGCTTTAGTCTATTCCACTGCTTTTTCAGGATTACCCTTCAAATCATTATTTGAGCCATCAATATTTTTTTTATTTAAATACCTTGCATACTCACTAAGATCAGGATACTGACTATTATCAATAGTACTTGGCATTCCATGTACATCACACATAGTAGCCCAACTTTTTTGATAGTTATCATTATCAATATTATTTCTTGTTTGAGTCAAACTAGATGATAGTGCTTCTCTATCTGAATGTTTAAGTAGAAATATAAAGCAAAACCAACCACGCATTAAATTTTCGTAAAGATAGGGAAACCTTAATTTTCCCATATTTATACTCCCAATACGTGTATTAGCATGTACAGCATTTATCCTTATATTTTTATATATATTTTGATGGTAATCTGAAAAATGTTGCTTGATTTCTTTACTTGCTTCATTTCTTATTAAGAAATTATTCCATTTCTCTTTAAAATATTTTTCTGTTGTGCTCCTTTCATTATTAACTACAGCTTCCATCATGGCTTGAAAAAAGATTGCAGCATTTATGCATCGTTTAGCTTCTTCTTTTCTTAAATTTTCAATAGATATACCTAAAGCAGGTGCACGAACATAGTCAAAATTTTCTATATCAATATTTTGTATATTTGTTGGTTTAGCTAATACTGTATTATTAATAGGTCTAATATAAACTTTATAAGCTTCATTTAATTCACTAAATGCGGTGTGACCTGCATAGTCTGCAATATCAAAGTCACCTAAATCATCTGAAACTATATTTTCACTTGTCATATTTATCACTCTATATTGCTGTATTTTACAATATTAATATAAGCACAATAAATATACAAATATATTATTGACTGATATTCCCACGTAAACTTCAACGTGGGAATAAAAAAGAATTAATTCTTAATCTGAAATTTGAGACAAGGCAACTTGCGTCAATAAAGAACTGCGTTCATCTTTTAAATTAGCATCACTAGGATACTTCTTAATTAATAAAGATAAGCTATCAATCGTGTCATACCAATAGCCTTTTTTCGCGTATAAATACGGTAGGCGGCGGGGGGTTTTTGCATGAACACTATCAATTTTCTTTGCCAAAGTGGGTGATACATTAACCCGCTTAATCGTACTGCTTGCAAACACAGTTGTGCGACGTTTTGGGTCATCCAAGGCAACAGACCATTCATAGGTCTTATTTTTTGCCAAATGAATCCCCTGTTTCTTCAGATTAATACTATGAATGCCTGATTTTTGTACCCGTACATACTTCTTAATAATGGGCTGGGTATCATCAATAGACTGGGGATTTGCATCAATAAGGGTAAAACGAATAGGACGATCAATTTTACCTGATACCGCCCAATATAAAGTGGGCTGAGAATTGATCACTAAACCTGTGTGTTGAGGGGCTAAGACATTAAGAATCACACCTTTAGACATACCACGGGAGCTACTGCCGCTGCGGCGTGTTACGGTTTGATCTTCAGGGGGAACATAGACAATTTCAGCAGCACTAAGATAAGACTGCCCAAAAAATATTAAAAATAAGAGGCTGTATCGTAAGGTCGCTTTAAGTGGTTTGATAAGCACTGTACTCTCCATCAGTGAAAATGAACATAGTCCATTATCCTTGATTACACTGTCAAGAGAGTACAGCTAAATTTGTCGAACTAGGTGGGCTCTAAAAAGCTGCGTAGCTGATCAGAACGGCTAGGATGACGTAACTTGCGTAAGGCTTTTGCTTCGATTTGACGAATACGCTCACGGGTCACATCAAATTGTTTACCGACTTCTTCTAAGGTGTGATCAGTATTCATATCAATACCAAAACGCATCCGTAATACTTTTGCTTCACGTGGAGTTAAGCCTTTTAGCATATCCTGCGTGGCACGGCGTAGCCCTTCAAATGTTGCAAAATCAACAGGGGCTTGAATACTGGTATCTTCAATGAAATCACCAAGATGTGAATCTTCATCATCCCCAATCGGGGTTTCCATAGAAATTGGCTCTTTAGCGATTTTTAATACCTTACGGATTTTATCCTCTGGCATTTCCATACGCTCAGCTAACTCTTCAGGAATCGCTTCTCGTCCTTGTTCTTGTAAAATCTGACGGGAAACACGATTAAGCTTATTAATGGTTTCAATCATATGTACAGGAATACGGATAGTACGCGCTTGGTCTGCAATAGAGCGAGTGATGGCCTGACGGATCCACCATGTGGCATAGGTTGAGAACTTATAACCACGTCGATACTCGAACTTATCTACTGCTTTCATTAAACCAATATTACCTTCTTGAATCAGATCCAAGAACTGTAAACCACGGTTCGTGTACTTTTTGGCAATGGAAATCACTAAACGTAAGTTAGCCTCAATCATCTCTTTTTTGGCACGACGCGCTTTTGCCTCACCAATAGACATATGACGATTGATTTCTTTAATTTCAACAATATTAAGTAAATTATGTTTTTCAAAATCAATCAGTTGATTTTGTAATTCTATAATTTCGCTGGCGTAATCTTCCAATTTAGGCACATAAGATTTACCACTTTTTAATAAAGCAGGAATCCATGCTGTATTGGTGACATTATTTTTAAAAGAAGATAAAAAATCTTTCTTCGTCATCCCAACACGTGAAATACATAAATTACGAATCTGATTTTCTTTAATCCGAATTGCAGCAACATCTTCACGCAATTGATAAGATAAATCATCCGTTAATTTTGGAACAAGTTTAAACTGCAAGAAACAGTCAGCAAGCTCTTTACGTAAACGTGTATAATTTTTCGCATTACGTCCTGTTTTGCTCTTTAAGCCAATCAGCTCGTTATAAAGAGCGCGTAATTGTTCAAAACGTGGTGTGACTTCTTCTAATGTTAAAGAGGTATCTTCAAGTATTTCCTCTTCATCATTATTTTCTGCTTCTGCACCCTCACCTTCTACTTTTTTATTTAAGCCTGCTTCATTAAATAAGGCTTCTTCCATTGAGGCAGTATCATCATGAAACCCTGTGATTAAATCAGAGACTTTGTATTCTTCACCATCAATATCATCAAAGAAGTATAAAAAGTTACCTATTACTTCAGGGTGCATGGCTAATGCTTGAATAGATTGACTAACCCCTTCCTCAATACGCTTTGCAATTTGGATCTCCCCTTCACGGGTTAAGAGATCCACCGTCCCCATTTCCCGCATATACATACGAACAGGATCGGTGGTGCGCCCAAATTCACCGTCAACACTTGCCAGTGCAGCGGCGGCTTCTTCTGCTGCATCTTCATCTGCAGCGGCAGCGGTATCAGACATGATTAAGGAATCAGCATCAGGGGCAAATTCATGCACCTCAATACCCATGTCATTAATCATGTTAATAATGGTTTCTATTTGCTCAGGTTCAACAATATCATCAGGCAAGTGGTCGTTAACTTCATGGTAAGTTAAAAACCCCTTTTCTTTACCCTTTGCGATGAGTAATCTCAGTTGTGATTTTTGTTGCTCTTGGTTCATAGTGTGCTTATACGCCCCTGTGCTGTGGGTTGCTTAAGTACAATAAACTACCCTTTACTTTGGAAAATGAGCCCAAAGAGTTAAATGTAAAAACATAGTGAGAAATTAAAGAATAAACTGCTTTATCATTGCGACTGATTCTAGCTTTTTTTGGTGGCTAAAATAGCTTCAATAGAGGCTTTGATTCGTTGTCTGCTCGTATTATCTGTTTCACTCGTATGCAGTGTTTGTAATACCTGTTCGGTATGTTGTCCTGTTTCACTTATACGATGTAGTGCATCAATAAATTCGGCTTGTATCTGTTTATCATCGAGCTGGTGTTCATGAATAAATGATTGTGTCAGTTGATTAAGCTTTAAAATCCACTTACCTTTTGCATGATGTTGCCAATGCCCTAATAATACACCTGTTGTAATATCTGGGGTTTGTGTAATGAGATTGAGTACATCATTGAGTAAACTCTGGGCTTCTCCAGCGTGCTGTAGCAGCTTTTGTTTGTGTTCAAATGTTATAAAGCGGTTTAATTGTGGTGTATGGATTAAAAATCCTATCACCATTCGTAACGGTGTTTTTTTTAATTTTACTGTGCTTCTTGTACGCGTTATATTCTGAGATTGTTCAGTTTCTCCATTTATAAGTGTAGCTAAATTTTTTAAATCTACACGGCTTATTTCACTTAATTGTTGCAAAAATAAATTTTTATAGGCAGTAGTTGCCATTTTTTGCAAAAAGGGTTTTGCACGCTTTACAATTTCAGCCCGATCTTCAAGGCGATTACGCTGTAACCCGCATTCTAATAAGTAAAATAAATAATCAGAAAGACTTTTACCTTCAGTGATATAGCTTAAAAAGCCATCACGTCCTTCACGTCGTACAAGGCTATCAGGGTCATCCCCTGTGGCTAAAAAACAAAATTGAATATGCATTCCATCTGCTAATAAAGGAATGCAGGTATCTAATGCACGTCTGGCTGCTTGCTGCCCTGCTTTATCTCCATCAAAACAAAATACAAGATGTTGTACATGATGGAACAGTGTTTTTAAATGATCACTTGTAATAGCTGTACCTTGTGTGGCAACAGCGTTATTGATACCGTGTTCAGCAAGGGCTAATACATCCATATAGCCTTCAACAATAATAACGTATTCAAGTGGCTTTTGCTTTCTTACACGGTGCCATGCATAAAGTATACGTCCTTTATGAAATAAAGCCGTTTCTGGAGAATTCAAGTATTTAGGCTTACTTTCATCTAAAACCCGTCCACCGAATGCAATCACACGCCCACGATTATCACAAATAGGGAAGATGACACGATGACGAAAGCGATCATAAGTTCGTCCTTTATCATCATAAGTAACCAGCCCTGTATCACGAATATTCTTTTCATTTTTTTCATGCTGATGTAGATAATTATTTAACGTTTGCCACGCATTGGGGGCGTACCCTAAACGAAATTCTTGAATAATCGTGTCACTTAGACCGCGTTGCTTAAAGTAATGATAGGCATCGGGAGTGTTCTGTAGTATTTTTTGATAAAAATCGGTACTGCTATCCATTAAGGTATAGAGACTGGCATAATGAGCGGTTTTATTGTGATTGTTCTGGTTATCATCATAAACAACTTCTACCCCTGAACGGGCTGCCAGTTCTTCAATGGCTTCAACAAACTCCAGTTGTGCATGATCCATGAGGAAATTAACAGCATTACCGTGTGCGCCACAGCCAAAGCAATAATAAAATTGTTTGTTGGCATTAACGGTAAAAGAGGGAGTTTTTTCATTATGAAAAGGACAACACGCTGAAAAATTATGCCCTGATTTTTTTAGTGAAATATAGGTGCTGACCACATCAATGATGTCAGTGCGTGCAAGCAAGCTATCAATAAAAGTGCGATTAATAAAACCTGCCATAAACTATGGTGATCAGTCCTAATATTTTTTAGAGGCTAAAAAGAAGGTTAGCCAAGTTGTGATTTCACAAGTCCACTGACAGCTTTCATATCAGCACGCCCTTGTAATTGAGGCTTTAATACCCCCATCACTTTTCCCATATCACGTGCAGACTCTGCCCCTGTTTTGGTGACAGCAGCACGAATAAGGTCAATAATTTCAGCTTCTGTTAACTGTGCAGGTAAAAAAGTTTGAATAATTTCTACTTCTGCACGTTCTTTAGCAACTAAATCATCGCGTTCTGCTTTCTCAAATTGTGAGATGGAGTCACGACGTTGTTTTAGCATTTTATCTAATACAGCAATCACTTGTGAATCATCTAGCTCAATACGCTGATCCACTTCGATTTGCTTAATTTCAGACATGATTAAACGAGTAGTTCCAACACGCTCTTTTTCACGGGCGCGCATGGCTATTTTCATTTCTTCTTGAATACGTGATTTTAATGATTCTGACATAAATCCAGCCAATGACTGATACCCGCCATTCCCACAACTTAAGGAAGCTAACCGCCTTCAATCTAACGTATGACGGGCAAGTACACTAAAAAAATAAAAGTGTGTGCTTACGTAACGTTAGTTTAGTATAAACGCTCTCTGCGTAAAGCTTCACGAGATAGTTTTTTCATATGACGTTTTACCGCAGCTGCTGCTTTACGCTTACGTACAGCTGTTGGTTTTTCGTAATATTCACGACGGTGAACTTCTGCTAAAATACCTGCTTTCTCACATGAACGTTTGAAACGACGAATAGCAGCTTCAAAAGATTCGTTTTCTTTGATACGAACGTTAGGCATTGAAAATTTACCCTCCCAATCTATAATAGATGCGTAATACATCAAAAATCAGTTAAAATTAAACCGTCAATTATAATAAGTTACGGTACATAAAGTAAAGCAAAACAAACTTTACTTGCTTATATTACAGTGTAGCACACTTATACCTTTGGTATATTTTATAGAGAGAAGTGGGTAATAAACCTAAAGTAAGTTACCATTAAACATGTATTTTTCTTTTTATTTTAATAGTTTAAATTATTTTTTTTGGTGGGATAAAAAAAAGTATCCTCAAAAAATAAATATTAGGTATAATTTTTTGATGTTGGTATTTTTCGCTGATAGTGTACAAAATCGAAGGCATGTTGATTTTTTTTATCTGTTTGATGAGCTTCGCGCGTCAACTCCTGCCATGCTGAGCTATCATAATTAGGAAAATAAGCATCACCTGTAAAAAACCCCTTAACTTCTGTGATATATAAATGATCACAGTAGGGTAATAAATGACGATATAATTCACTGCCACCAATCAACATACATTCATCATGCTGTTGTATAAAATCTCTAACTTCCTCAATGCTATGTACTACATGACAGCCTTCTATTACACAAGTTTTATCACGTGTTACTACCACATTGATACGCCCATCTAAAGGTTTTCCAATAGAATCAAATGTTTTGCGCCCCATAATAATAGGCTTGCCCATTGTTAAACGGCGAAAGTTTTTTAAGTCAGCAGGTAAACGCCACGGCAATGTGTTATCAACACCAATAAGATGTTGTTGATCCATGGCAACAATACAGGAAAGCAGGGCTGTTTTTTTAGTCATATAAGGATGTATCACCATAGAATGGAAAAGTAAGAGGGATAACCGCTACTAATAAAAATTAGTATTTTCTATTAATAGCGGCGGTTGCTAAACATTGTTGTGAAGAATAATTTAGCATTTTGATACAGGGTATAATCAACAGTGAGTATAAAAAACTCATGCATTAGGGTAAAACACTAAATACGCTGTTTTTCACGTATTTCATCCAATGTTTTGCAATCAATACATTTTGTTGCTGTTGGTCTGACCTGTAAACGACGCAAACCAATCTCAATACCACATGATTCACAATAACCAAAATCGCCTGTTTCTAGTTGCTTGAGAGACATGTCGATTTTTTTGATGAGCTTACGTTCACGATCTCGTGTACGTAATTCCATGGTAAATTCTTCTTCTTGTGAAGCACGATCATTGGGATCAGGGAAGTTTGCCGCATCATCTTGCATATGATGCATTGTTCGATCAACTTCTTGCATCAATTCACGCTTCCATGTGAGCAGAGCTTCTCGGAAATATAAAAGATGCTCGTCACACATGTACTCCTCGTTGTCACTGGGTGTATACCCTTCTTGAAGTTCTGTTGTATCTGATTTTGTGTCTGACATAATAGTAGTTCTCTTATCCTTAAAAATTTAAACTGGCAAGGTATAGCATAAAAAAAATCTTTCGACAATAATTAAATTATGAAAGGTTATTTTTTATGTTGCCGTTCACCCTCTCCTTACTAAAATGATGAATCTATCTTGTAGCATGTCATAAAAATTTCAAGCAACTATTAACACTGTTACTTCTTTTGTTCAAAAATATAATGAAATATTAACCTTTAATTTTATTTATACCTGTTAATAATAAGCGCACTTTATTAAAAAGAATATTTTACTATACATTTAATAATATTTGATAAACACCCTTTAAACAACAAGAAATTCAGGCTTAATTTTGAAAATTAATATATATAATAATTAGCCTTATTTTAATTGTTTATCTTTCAGCATTATTATTTCTATTTTTTGCAATACAGTTGTCATAATTTTTGATTACACTATTCAATAGTGTGGTTTAGTAAACGTTGTAAAGGAAATCTCATGGATGATTATATATCCCCTCACTTAGCGGAGTTAAATACAAAACATTACTCTATTGACTCTGTTGCTAATTTAAGTGAAGTGCGCACTTACATTAAGCCTGAACAAACTGTTGATGCAATTGGAAAAATTTTTCTTGCCAGTCCTGATTTACAATCATTACCTGTTGTCTATCATCAGGTACCTGTTGGTATTGTACACCGCCATCAGCTTATGGACATTTTTCTCACTGCTTATGGACGTGAATTACACGGCAAAAAACCTATTTCTCGCTTTATGGACACAGAACCCTTAATTGTTGATGCAGATTTACCTGTTGCGGTAGCTAGTCAATCTATTACGCAAAAAACTAGCCAACCTTTTATTCAAGATTTTATCATTACCAAAAATGGCTTATATCATGGGATGAGTACCATTTTAGAATTATTAAAAAAAATTACTGACTTAAAAATTCAACGCTATGATTTAGCTTTATCACAAAAAGTACAACAGTTAGAGGCTAAAACGGCGGAGTTAAGCATTGCTACTTTAAAAGCCCAAGCAGCCAGTGAGCAAGCCAATGCTGCCAACCATGCAAAATCTCGTTTTTTAGCTAATATGAGCCATGAATTACGCACACCTATGAATGCTATTTTAGGCTATACCGAAATTTTAGAAGAAGATCTCATTGATCATAATATACCGAGTGAATCACTAGAGGATCTAGGTAAAATAAAACGTGCAGGTAAACATTTATTAGGGATTATTCATGACATTTTAGATTTATCTAAAGTAGAAGCGGGGAAAATGGAAGTTCGTGCTGAACCCTTTGAACTGGAAACTTTAGTAAATGAAATTAGTACCACTATCAAACCACTGTTAAAAAATAGTGAACGTTTACGTGTAAAGCTAAAAAATACAGCTGTTATGTATACTGATGTGATTAAATTACGCCAATGTTTATTTAATATTCTAGGTAATGCAATTAAGTTTTCAGATGATAATGAGATTATTTTTTCTGCAAAATGTTATGCAAAAAATGGGCGTGATTGGGTTAAGTTTACCATACAAGATTTTGGGATTGGAATTTCAACAGAACAACAAGATCGCTTATTCCAACCTTTTACCCAAGGAGATATTTCTTCTACTCGTCGTTATGAGGGAACGGGGTTAGGCTTAGCTATTACACGTCAATTTTGTGAATTATTAGGTGGACATATTTATGTTCAAAGCACATTAGGTCAAGGTAGTACTTTTATTATAGAACTACCTATGAACATTTCTTAATGGTTTCTATACAATGCTAAAGTTAGGAAAATAGAGCTACTTAGTTTATCTCTCTTACCCAGCTTCATACCTATATTAAGGCTTAACTTTATAATGCCCTTTAACCATTAATTGTACAAAAATAGGTTCATCTGACTTATTTTTCCAATACCAGCCATGTGAACCTGTAAAAGGGGTGGTGAAACTACCTTTCATTTTATTGCTTGTTGCAATGGCATAACTCTCAAAATATCCTGTAGTATCCCCTTCAGGTTCTCCATGTAAATCAAAATACAGTGGTTCCCCATTAGTAATCCATTCATAATGCATGGTTTGGTATTTTTGCATTAAAAATTTATACTCAATTCCTTTTTTAGGTGGAATAGTAATACTAAAATTTTCTGTTTTTACTTCCATTTTAGCTTCAGTTTTAATGTCCTGTGAGGAGGAGGTTGCTACATGTTGACTACTGAGTGCCGTTAGGCCTAACTTTCCCCCCATACCTGTTGGATCAATGTTATATTCGGCAGGTAATATAAAAAATATTAATAGCAATGCTGCCCCTGCCAATGCAAAAACAGTCGCTTTTAATAAAGACGGCGAATGTGAATTCTGTTCCATTGTATATTCTCTCAAAATAATTAAGCGGTGAAGTAACCTGTGAGTTGAAAACCAATCAACATAAACCCTGCACTCATCAGTGCTGTATTAGTGAGTGTAGAAAAGCGTATAAAACTAGCATGATGTCGCCAATAGCTAATAATCAGTAGCACAAAGGTCAGTGCAATAAATTGTCCCAGTTCAACCCCAATATTAAAGGCAATTAAATTAGTCAATAAACCCTCTTCGGGCAGCTGAAATTCTTGTAATTTTGTAGCTAAACCAAAGCCATGAAAAAGCCCGAAAATTAATACCATCAGTTTTGCATCAGGTGCTTTGCCAAATATGTGTTTGAAGCCCCCTAAATTATCAAAACCTTTATACACAACTGATAAGCCAATAATGGCATCAATAAGGTAAGCATTAACCTGTATATCTGCTAATACTCCCCATAACAAGGTAATACTGTGCCCAAGGGTAAACATACTGACATACAGTAAGATATCTTTACTTTTATAAAGAAAGAAAATCACCCCAATTAAAAAAAGCAAATGATCATAACCTGTGACCATATGCTTGGCACCGATATATAAAAAAGGAATAAATTCCACACTAATATTGCTTTCTAAAAAAGCCCGTGTACTGTCATCAACACCATGTGCTAAGACACTCAAAGAAAAAAAGCTGCATAATAAAAAAATGATCAGGCGTAAACTCCTGATCTGCGGATAAATTGTCATAAAATTATATCTTTATCTTTGGGTTAAGAGTGAGAAGATGGTTTATGTAATAAGCGATATAAAGCAGGTAACACAAAAAGTGTTAATAGAGTTGATGAAATAATTCCACCAATAACTACGGTGGCCAAAGGACGTTGTACTTCAGAGCCGATACCTGTATTAATTGCCATCGGAATAAACCCTAATGAGGCCACGAGTGCAGTTGTTAATACAGGACGTAAACGTGTTAATGCCCCTTCAATAATGGCTTTATCAATATTGATATTTTGTGCAATTAATTCACGAATAAATGACACCATGACTAAGCCATTTAAAATGGCAATCCCTGACAGGGCAATAAAGCCCACCGCCGCAGAAATTGAAAAAGGGATATCACGTAATAATAAAGCAAAAATTCCACCTGTAAGGGCAAGTGGAACACCTGTAAAAATGATCATTGCATCTTTAAAGGAATTTAAAGCAAGTAGCAATAAACCAATTATTAATAATAAGGTAATTGGAATGACAAGGGTGAGGCGTTGTGAAGCTGATTGTAGTTTTTGATAGGTTCCTCCATACTCTAACCAATATCCTGAAGGAATAGTCACTTGGCTATTAATAGCCGCTTTAATATCTTTTACAAAGTTTCCTAAATCACGCCCACGTACATTTGCGGTGACAACAATACGTCGTTTTCCATTTTCCCGATTAACTTGATTAGCCCCTGTTACCATAACAAGTTTAGCCAGTTCTTGTAGGGGTACATAGGCACCATTAAAAAGCTGAATAGGTAAGTGGGTTAATTTATCAGTGTCTTGTCGAATTGATTCAGCCAGCCTGACAACAATATCAAAACGTTGATCACCTTGGTAAAATTTCCCTGCATTCTTCCCCCCTAAGGCAGTTGATAATTGTTGCTGTAAATCTTGAACGGTTAAACCATAGCGTGCTAATTTATCAATAAAAGGTTGAATTGTTAGAATGGGTAAACCTTTTGTTTGCTCAACTTGAATATCAGCAATCCCATTAATCTGCCCAATGGCAGTTTCAATTTGTTTGCCCAATTTTTCAAGTGTTTCAAACTCATCCCCAAATACTTTAATGGCAAGTTCTGCTCGAACACCTGCTAAAAGTTCATTAAAACGCATTTGAATAGGCTGCAAAAATTCATACCGATTTCCTGGTACAGGCGTGACTAATGCTTCTAACTCTTTAATTAACTCTGATTTAGGTTTTGTCGGATCATCCCATTCATGACGAGGTTTCAAGATAATAAAATTATCTGCAACATTAGGGGGTACCGCATCTGTTGCCACATCTGCTGTCCCAATTTTGGCAAAAACTCGCTCTACTTCTGGTAGCTGCTTAATACGTTCTTCTAGTGTTTTTTGTAATGCAATAGATTGACTTAGTGATGTGCCTGTCACACGTAATGCGTGCATGGCAATATCCCCTTCATCAAGATTAGGGACAAATTCACTCCCCAATTTAGCTGCATAATAGCCACTACTCACCACTAAACCAATAGCTAAAAGGACGACTAACCAGCGTATTTTCAATGCAAAAATCAGTAATGGTTTATAAAACCAAAGGCTGATTTTTATTAAATAGTTTTCCTTTTCTTTTACAGGTTTTTTAAATAATAATGCAATGGCAGCAGGTACAAAGGTAATGGATAAAAACATCGCACTGGCTAAAGCAATGACTACTGTAATGGCCATAGGGTGAAACATTTTTCCCTCTACGCCAGATAAAGCAAAAATAGGTAAGTACACAGCTGTAATAATAAATACACCAAATAAGGCAGGACGAATGACTTCACGTGTGGCTTCAAATACTAAACTTAAACGTTCTTTTAATGGCAATGTTTTTTCTGTTGCTGCCTCACTTAAACGCCGCATACAGTTTTCTACAATAATAATTGCCCCATCCACTAATAAGCCAAAATCTAAAGCCCCTAAACTCATTAAATTAGCACTGACTTTAGTATGTACCATCCCTGTTACAGTCATTAGCATAGCAACGGGAATCACCGCAGCCGTCAGTAAAGCAGCTCGTATATTACCCAATAATAAAAGTAAGATAACAAAAACAAGTAAAGCGCCTTCTAATAAATTATTTTGTACTGTTAATAAGGTTTTATCGACTAATTTAGTGCGATCATAGACTGCTGTGGCTACAATTCCTTGAGGTAAATTTTGATTAATTTCAGCTAATTTTTTACCGACTGCTTTGGCAACATTACGGCTATTTTCCCCAATTAACATAAACACCGTACTCATGACGACTTCACGCCCATTTTGTGTAGCAGCACCAGAGCGTAACTCCTTACCTTCTTTAACCTCTGCAACATCTTTGATACGCAGTAAATTTACATGAGAACGTTTAATTGGAATATTTTTAAGTGCTTCTAAATCTGTGACTTGGCTAGGAATTCGAATAAGCCACTGTGCACCATTACGTTCAATAAAACCTGCCCCTCGGTTTTCATTATATTTACCTACTGCATTGATAATTTCTTGCTGTGTCACTCCATAAGCAAGCAGTTTTTTAGGCTTTAGTGCAATCAGTATTTCTCGCTTAAAACCACCAATCGGGTTGACTTCTACAACCCCTTTAACACGCATTAACTGTGGTCGGATAATCCAATCATGTACAGTTCTTAAATCAATAGCAGTGATTTTACTGCCATCTGCATGTGTGGCATTGGGTTTGATATCTACAGTAAACATAAATATCTCCCCTAAACCTGTGGCAATAGGTCCTAACTCAGGTTCCAAACCATTAGGTAATGCAGCTTTGGCAGCAAATAATTTTTCACTGATCAGTTGGCGTGCAAAATAAATATCTGTGTCATCAGTGAAAATAGCGGTAACTTGAGATAAACCATAACGTGAAACAGAGCGAGTATTAATTAAATTGGGTACACCAGCCAATGCGGTTTCTAATGGGTAAGTGATACGCTGCTCAACTTCAAGTGGTGTAAATCCCTGTGCTTCTGTATTGATAATCACTTGTACATTGGTAATATCAGGCACTGCATCAATCGGTAACTGGGTAAAATTCCAGCCCCCTAATCCAGCTAATGCCAGCACACACACCATAATTAAGCGATTACGATGAATTGAAAAGCGTAATATATAATCTAACATGATAAATCCTTTAGCTTTGCATTTTAGTGATCGTGTGATGCACCAGACTTATCAATGTCTGCTTTAATAATATAGCTATTTTCAGTGACATACTCTGCACCAGCAGGAATCCCCCCTAATACTTCTACCCACTCCCCTGCTTGCCGCCCTAGCTCTAGCATACGGACTTCGTATTCATCCTGTATTTTGATATATACAACAGTAGAATCACGAAAAGGCTGTAAACCGCTGCGTTTGACTACACGTTGAGCAAGAAAGCTATCAATCATGATATCTGCTTGAATAAATTGCCCTACTGTAAAAAGCTGTTTACTGTTATCAACAAAAACACGGTAAGTTTTTGCTTGTTCCTGATTTAGCTCAATTAAGCTATCTGCAATCATACCTGTATAAACTGTATCCTCAGTCACGCCTTGAATCGTAACCACTGCGCCTACTTTTATTTTTTTGCGTTCATCTTGTGGAAATACTGCCAGTTCAGCGACAAGTTTTTGAGTATTTGTGATAGTGAGCAAAGTTTGATCTCTAGCTTGTTCTCCCACAGTGGCGTTTAAATTTGTAATAATACCTTCTGTGGGGGCATAAATATGATAAGGCTGTAAACTCTCATTACTTTCAATCACAAAAAGTAATTGTTTTTTCTTTACATATTGCCCTAAGTTCACTTTTACCTTTTTGATTTGTCCAGCAAAACGGGCACTAATACGTTTCTTTGCATTGGCTGGTAACACTAATTTACCAAATACAGTTAAAGTTTGATTCAAGGTTTGCGGCTCTACAAATGCGGTTTTAATCTCCATTGCATTAGCAATAGCGGTTTCAATTTTTGTACGTCCTTCAAAATTATCATACTGCCAACGATAGTGCTGATTTTGGTAAACAGCTTCTAAAGTGACAATAAAAGAATGGGGTTCATAGATCTCCATATTACCGCGTAAATAATCCCCTTCTGCATAAAACTGAATGTTATCGACAACATTACCTAGACGTGTCAAGGTCACTGTAATATCAACTTTATTGGGTGCAATTGCTTGATTATTTTTAGTCACCCAAATTCGAAATTCTGGCGGGACACCTGTTTCAAATATAGCCAACTCAATTGCAAAATCCCCTTGCTCTAGCATTCTGCCATTATGAATACCTTTTTTAGGCTGTGCTTCTATTGTTGACTCTGTAGACAGAGCAAAACTAGTAGTATGAAAGAATGGATTGAGCAACAAAAAAAGGGCTGTAAAAAAAGAGTAAAAAAATGATTTCATAAAGCATTACCTAGCTGGAAGAATACGACCTGTTAAGCGTTCAAGCTCAATATTATTAAGATGGAAACTGTGATACACATCGATTAATTCCATTCGGGTTTTAAAAAGCTCCTGCTGTATAACACTCCATTCTGTATAGCTATATTGCCCAATATAATAAGCTTGTTTTGCTTTGCGTACTGCTTGTTTTAAAAGTGGAATCACTTTTTTCTCTAAGCTTTTGATAACACGTTTATCATAGTTTAATTGCGCAATTAATAGAGAAAGCTGAACAGATAATGCACTTTTCCATGCCTCTGATTCTACTTGATATTGTTGTTGTTCTGCTTTGAGTGCTTGAATTTTTCCTTGGTAACGATTTTTACCCCCAAATGGAATAGAGATCCCTGCCAATAATGCATAATCATTAGTGGCTTCACTACGACGTATCCCTGCGGTTAACTCCCATGAAGGGCGGGCTGAAATACGTGCAAGATTTATTTTTGATTGCGCAATCTCTTGTTGTATAGAAAAAATCTTTAATTTTGGGTTATTTTCAATAGCAGATTGTAATATTTCTTTTTCTGGAATATCGACAAGTTGTTGTAATTGCCCTGCTAACATCACGCTTTTACCTTCTCCTTGCCATTGTGCAAAAAGTTGCTGTTTACTAAGTATTAATTGTTGCTTGATATTTTCACTAATTAGTTTTTGCTGTGCTAACTTTGCTTTAGCACGCAACTTATCTATATTGCTGGTTTTTCCCACAGCTACACGCTTTGCAATCGCTTTTAAATGTGAAGAGGTTTGTTGGCTTGCTTGTTGAGCAATGGATAGTTTCTCTTGATTAATGAGTGCGCCAATAAAATAATCAGCCGTTTTTGCTGCTAAATCTAATACTTTATTCTCACGTTCAAAGGGTAAACGCTTTGATTCCATCAATGCCGAATTAACACGGCTTTTAATCAATTTTTGATCCAATAACCAAGAGATGGATAAGCTGGTTTGTGCTTGCCGTAAGCCTGAATAATCACCTGTCCCAAACCCCTCTTCCAAAGTTAAATTAATTTGTGGAATAGATTTAGCCCCTGCTTGTTGTACAGTACCCTGAAAAACTTGTTTTTGATAATCATAAGTTTTCAAATCAGGGTGATAAGACAATGTACGCTCAATTGCTTCAGGTAAGCTGATTACCTGTTGTCCAAATGTATAAAAGGGAAAACCACATAAAATAACAATGACTAAAATAAAATTTATTTTTTGAAACCGACTGTTAATCGGTTTTTTATGTAAATACCGAGATAAAAAATACCGCATGTTTTTCTCTCAAAAGCAATAAAGCCGACTGCTAATCGGTTTTAAGTGTAATAAAAAATACACCGTGACTAAACAGAACAGCTTAATTTAAAAAACGTTCAATAAAGTGATGCAAACTATCAATAGAAAGGACAGTAAATGATGTAAAGAGTATAAAAATACTAATGGGTAGTAATAAATTACAAGGTTTAGCTTCTTGTAAACCTAATAAATAATGAATGCGTTGCTCTAAAAGATTCATACTAAAATGATGACTCATTTCATAATGAGGGGAAGCAGAAGAAAGCCGTGCAACTTTTACTAATGTTGAGGCAATCAATGCAGGTTCATAGCGAGCTAAAACAACCTTTTTATCCGCTTCTTGTTCTATTGCAAGTGTCATGTTAGTGAGTAAATATTGTTTAATCGGTGCAATAAAAAAAGCGGTAAAAAATGAAAAAAACCATTTTTTCAAAGGATCTTTAGCCTGAGCATGAGCAAGTTCATGATGTAAAATAATATTTTTTTCATTTTCTGTAATTTTTTCTAATAATCCTGTTGATAAAAAACAATATTGTTTAATCAGCCCACAGGTAAAAGCAGAAGGTTGTTTAGCTTCTATCGTATAGAAATCTGCATGTTTTTTTGTAGAAAAACCATGCAATAATCGAATTTCATTATGGTGCTTTATAAGTTTTTTTAGTTTTTTTATTATTAAAAAACAAACTATTATGATAAAGATGCTTAAACTGAAATTATGCCAACTCATTAATTCAAAGCTATTTTTATGGTGCCAATGTGCCACAGTATTAAGTGGCGTATCAGCTGTAAAAAAGCCTGTGGCAATAAATAACAAGCTTATCAATAAGCTGATAAACCAAGGAGTTAATACATAAAGCCACAATAAAAATTTTCTATGTTGGCTATTTATTTTTGAGAAAGTATTTTTATAGCATCCAATAAAAAATGAAACCCCTAACAGGCTCATGACAAACACTAATACATTTAGTGTTAATAAATTTAAAATAGGTGCCCAAATACCTTCAATCATGATTAATCACCTTGTTGAAGCTTTTGGCGTTGTTGCTCAATTAATAACTCAAGCTTATCTAACTGAGCTTCATCTAATTCACTTGAAATAGATGAAAAGGCAGCCACAACACTGTTTTCATCTTCAGTAATAAAGTCATTAGTGACATTTTTAATCAGCTGAGCAATGAGATCATGGCGTTCAACTTTCGCTTGATAGTGATAAGCATGCCCTTTTTTTTCTCGACTTAACAAACCTTTTTTAAATAAACGGTCTAAGGTGCTTTGTATCGTATTTAACGATCCCCCACGCTGTTTTGCAAAAAAAGCATACACTTGTTTTACATCAGCAACTTTATGTTGCCAAAGATAATGTAAGACCTGTTTTTCTAGATTACCCAGTTGCATAATGATTCAGCAGCTATTTCAAATGAAAGAGTATTTATCTTTACATGGTGAAAACCGATTGTCAATAGGTTTTAATAAAAGAAGCTTTGCTCTATATTTTGTCAAAATTGACAATTTATTTTCGTCAATATAGTATCGACAGATAAAGCCATAGTATTTTTATCAAAAATAACATGATGACAGGTATTTTTACTGAAGGATTTTTTAAATGAGAACATTACATTATCTATTAAAAAAGGGCTTGCCACTCTTTTTTATAAACTATGCGAGTATTTCCTATGCAGAAGTCATAGATGAAGCTGAAATGGTCAGTGTTCCAGCAGGTGAGTTTATGATGGGCTGTGATCCAGATAAAGATTTTTTTTGTGCTTTTACAAGCAGTGAACAACAACACAACATCATAGTGAAAGCCTTTAAAATTGATAAATATGAAGTCACATTTCAACGTTATCAAAAATGTGTTAGTACAGGAAAATGCCTACCACCCGCAACAGGGGGTGCATTAAATTATGGCTGGGAAGGTGTGGATAAATTTCCAGTAAATGGTGTGACATGGTTTCAGGCTAAAGCTTTTTGTGAGTGGGAAGGTAAACGTTTACCAACAGAAGCTGAATGGGAAAAAGCAGCACGCGGCACAGATGGGCGTTTATACCCTTGGGGAAATGAAGCCCCCTCTTGTGATTATACAGTGATGAATCAAAAAGTAGAGGGAAATACAATCGGGCCAGGTTGTGGCGCGGGCACAACACAGGTAGTAGGGAGTAACCCTAAAGGGGCTTCCCCTTATGGTGTGATGGATATGTCAGGGAATTTATTTGAATGGACAGCAGATTGGTATGATGAAAAATATTATCAATATAGCCCTAAAAATAATCCAAAAGGGGCATAATCAGGAGAACATAAAACAGTTCGTGGAAGTAGCTGGTTAATGAGAACAGGAAGCGGTCTTGTTGCAACAGTTCGCTCTGGTTATTCACCACTTGGTCAAGGCTATGTTGTTGGGTTTAGATGTGCACATTCAGAAGGCTCTTCTGTTTCTAAACCTGTAGATAATACGCTTCCCCCTGCTATTGAGCTAAATAGTGATGGTTTTTTATCAAGCCTACAAACTTCTCCCCATATTATTAAAGACAGTGGTAATGAGGTATTAGTTCAAGATAAAGACAGTCATTTACTCGATTTATATTTACCACAGAAAAGATTACATGTGCGCCCTATTCGTACCAGTACAAACACAGCACAACATAAATTAGGGATGCATGAAGATAATTCAGGTATTTTGCATATGGTGGCAAAAGCAGATCAAGCAGTCACAGTATTAGCAGCGTTGCAGCAGTATACAAGCTTTAACGATACACTAAAAAAAATTAACTTAAAAAGCCAGCAACATGCTTTAGGGGTATTACGTGTTTCTCAAATTACTAAAAAAACATATTTAAATTGGTCTGATACAACATTATGGATGGCGGCAAGAGCCGCCTATGAAAGTCATTTAGTTGCAGATGATAGCTCTTTAGGGCTTTATGCTGAAAAATCAGCGAATAATCCTAATCAAACCTTATATGCTTGGTACTTTAAAGATGAGCTAGGTACTTATAAGCAGCTTTTATATCCAACGCCTGCTTATTGGGAAGAGCTTAAAACCTTATTATCCGCTTCAGGTCAGCCCAGTTTAGACAGTCAAGGGCGTATTACGCATGTTATTGGAGATAAAACTTATCATGCCGTTATGGATTATCGTGTTGAATCATCAGGTGTTACAGATGGGAAAGCAAAGCTTAATCCAATTAATGATGTAAATAATGATACGACTTCTGATTTTGAAGTGATTTATGCAAATGGTGAAAAACAAGTATTATATATTTTACCAGCAGCGTCCTAACTTCAACTAGGAGAGTAAGGCACCATAATAAGGGGAGTAATAAGGGGAGTATATTTCTCCCCCTATTGATATACACTAAAATATACTATCTTTAGAAAAATAGCCCATCAATTGGAGAAGAGGCACTGGCAAAACGCTTGCGTGGCATACGTCCTGCTAAAAAGGCTTCACGCCCTGCTTCCGTGGCTTTTTTCATTGCAGATGCCATTAAAATAGGGTCTTTTGCCGCAGCAATGGCGGTATTCATTAAAATACCATCACAGCCTAGTTCCATCGCAATGGCACTGTCAGAAGCTGTGCCGACCCCAGCATCGACTAAAATAGGCACATTAGCATTTTCAACGATGGTGAGAATATTTAAAGGATTACGCACACCTAAACCTGAACCAATGGGAGCAGCCAGTGGCATCACCGCCACACACCCAAGTTCTTCTAAGCGTTTTGCAATCAAGGGATCATCATTGGTATATACCATTACGTCAAAGCCATCTTTAACAAGGATTTTTGTAGCTTCTAAAGTAGCGATAATATCAGGGAATAAGGTTTTTTCATCCCCTAATACTTCTAGTTTTACTAAGTTATGACCATCTAATAATTCACGTGCAAGGCGGCAGGTTCTCACTGCATCTTCAACAGTATAGCAGCCTGCTGTATTGGGTAAGATCGTGTATTCTTCAGGGGAAATCACATCTAACAAATTAGGTTCATCAGCATTTTGCCCAATATTGGTACGACGAATGGCAACCGTGACAATTTCCGCCCCACTGGCTTCAATTGCTAATTGTGTTTCCTGTAAATCTTTGTATTTTCCTGTGCCCACAAGTAAGCGAGAACGATAATCTTTGCCTGCAATTGTGAATGCTGTATCCGACATAAAACACCTAAAATGATAAGGTAAGAGAATATAAATTAACGCGCCTATAGTAGCCTTTCTGATGATATTCGACTATGGTTTATATCAAAAATTTATCGAGGAGTGGCTAAGACCATTGTCCAATAAATTGTATATTGGCTATTCTCTTCATTACGCACTGCACACGCCACTCCTATTTCCGTAAATTCTTGGCTCATTAAATTTTTACAATGCCCTTCACTGGCAAGCCATGCATCCAAGGCAGCTTTTGCCCCACTGTAACCCGCTCCAATATTTTCACCTACATGTGTCCACTGATAACCTGCTTCACGTGTTCGTTCACCCACACTACTACTATCTGAACCAATGTGTGAAAAATAATCAAAATTTGCCATATCTTGGCTGTGACGATTGGCAGCACGATATAAACGTGTTTGCCATGTAACATCCCTCACAGCAGGTTGGGTATCACTACCACATTGTTGCGAGCTGCTACGTAATATATTAATTTCTTTAATAATGGTTTCTTCAATAGTTTGTGTTGATTCACAGGCAAAATTAGACTGTTCCAATACAGCCGCTAAAAAACTTTCTTGCTCACAAGCGGTGAGTAAGAAAAAACAGGGTAGATAAAAACAAAGGAAACGAAACATAAGCTTAACCTTAATGATTAACATTTTTGCCTTGTTAATAGATAGGCAGGTGATGAATGAGGTGGTTTACAATGACATGAGGATATACTACATATCTATATTATTCGTATTTATTACTTATATGGTATGAAAATCGCTTAAAAAGCACAGCAAAAAAACAGTTTACCAGCCGATGCTATTTTTTTATATGAATAAAACCTGCTGTTGTATACACATATTTTTGGCTATGCTAATGTGTGTTAACAAATAAAAAATTTTTTATTACATTCACTCTTGACATATTATGGAAGTTACCCCATATTATGTCTTAACTGGATAGATATGGAGAGACGTATGAGTCCTGAAGAGAAATTACAGCAACTTGCCACTGGATTGAATGGTGTTGTAACGTACGATACGGGTTTGACTTTTAATACAGAAGTGATGGCAGGTGATGAGGTTGACGTTGTGGTTGTCACCATCACTGATCGTGAAGAGTTTCCTATTTATATTACAGTTGATGAAAGTCAGATTTTATGTATTACTCACTTATGGAAGGAGTCTGAAGTCATACAAGAAAAACGCGTAGAATTATTGGATACGCTATTAAGTATGACGGTTGCCATGCCACTGTCTTCTTTTTCAAAAGTAGGTAACCAATATATTGTCTTTGGGGCACTGTCTACCCAATCTAGTTTAGATGAGATGGTTGAAGAATTGAGTGTACTCAGTGATAACACACTGACTGCTGTTGAAGAACTAATGAATTACTTAGTACAGTAATCGGGAGGAATTATGGGTTTTTTTAGCAAGATGATGACGGCGTTTAGTGGCTTAGGTAACGAAATGGGTGAGGCCATTATTGACACACAAGCTTTACGAATTTTGGATGAAGAAATGCGTGATGCAAAACTACACTTAGATCAAGCGAAAGAAAATCTCGCCAAAGTGATGGCAGAGCAAATGGGCGTAGAGCGCGAAGTTAAACAACTGCGTAAACGCATCAATGAATACGAAGAATACGTCATGCAAGCCTTAGATAAAGGTGACGAAAATTTAGCCAATGAAATCGCAACAAAAATTGCTGATTTAGAAAATGAATTAGAAGCACAACAAAGTGTGTTAGATGGCTACAACGCCAGTTTAACGCAATTAAAACAAACGATTCGTAATACAGAACGTAATATTAAATCCATGCAACGCGAAATTAGTGTGGTAAAAACAACCGAGAAGGTACAAGAGGCGAGTTCTGCTGCTGCGGCAAAGTTCTCAGGCTCTAATACCGCATTACGCTCTGCAACGGATTCTTTAGAGCGGATTAAAAAACGCCAACAAAAACGCTCTGATCAAATGACGGCTGCGATGCAAATGCAGCAAGAAGAATCAGGTGATGATTTACAAGATAAACTACGTAAAGCAGGCATTGTCAAAGGCAATGCGTCTAGTAATGCAGTATTAGAACGCCTACGTGCTAAACGTGGCGGTGGTGCTTAATACAACTTATTAGCTAAAAACGCCAATCACTAAGTTGAAGTTTTACCCTATAAGTTTGACTTATAGGGTTTTTTTACTTTTATTTAGATAATAAAACCTTGATATTAAGCTTAACAAGCTATAGTAAATATGACATACTAGGCAATACTTCCATATTATGTCATTTAATGTTGAGATACCAAGATTAAAAAAGATAAGGAAGTAACCAGTTATCGCTATAGCTGAGATACAAGTTTATTTTGAATTTTCCTAAAAAATAAGGGAAAATAAGGTATTATTTTTAGAGGGAAAATACCATGGAATTAAAAGCAAAAGAGAATACTTTTGCCCCTGAAGTCATTGATACTTCAGTTGCAACCAGCGAACAAATTAATAAATTAATTCGCAATACTTACACCCTACTTTCCATGACATTGCTATTTAGTGCTGTGATGGCAGGTGTAGCAATGGCAATGGACGCGCCACCTATACACTGGATTATTTCTTTAGTTGTGATGATCGGCTTATTATTTGCCACTAATGCACTTAAAAATAGTGGTTGGGGCTTAGTCAGTGTTTTTGCCTTTACAGGTTTCATGGGCTTTATTGCAGGCCCTATCATTAACTTATACCTGACTAACTTCAGTAATGGTGGACAGTTAGTCATGTTGGCCTTTGGAACCACTGCAACTATTTTCTTAGGTTTATCAGGTTATGCACTGACTACGAAGAAAGATTTTAACTTCATGGGTGCCTTCTTAATGACAGGCTTAATCGTTGCGATTATTGCCAGCTTAGTGGCCATGTTATTTAGCATCCCTGGATTAGCTTTAGCAGTCTCCTTTATTGTCGTGTTATTAATGTCTGGTTTAATCTTATATGATACCAGCGAAATGGTACATGGGCGTGAAACCAACTACATTATGGCAACTGTTAGTTTATACTTAAATATTTACAACTTATTCATGAGTTTATTACACTTGTTAGCTGTATTTATGGGTGAAGATTAATTTTTCTATTTCACTATAGATAAGTAATCTCTGTACTATACTGTAACAAGGTATTAGTTGAACCCTTGATGATTGATTCACTCTTAATAACAAGAGGAAAATATCATCAAGGGTTTTTTCTTTGTCTGTCATTATTATCAATGGTAATCTATTGCCACGGTATAAAGACAAGCCCGTATTTTTAATTTAACAAGCTATAATAAAAAAGAAGCTGACCCCATCTAAGGAGTTTATATGTTCACAACAAACCTCGTTCGCGGTGTTGCCCTTGCGGGTAGTATTGCCCTACTCTCTGCATGTGGCGGTGGCAATGATGCTGCAACCAATTCAGCCAATGATGCAGCAGATACAGCCAAAGCTGAACCTGCCAAAGTGTATGAATGGAAAATGGTCACCACATGGCCACCTAATTTCCCTATTTTCCAAGAAGGGATTGAGCATTTAAGTAAAGATATTGAACAAATGAGTAATGGACGCTTGAAAATTCAAGTGTTTGCAGGCGGTGAATTAGTCCCCCCATTACAAACTTTTGATGCTGTCTCACAAGGGACTGTTCAAATGGGACACGGTGCCTCTTATTACTGGGCGGGTAAAGTCCCTGCTGCACAATTTATGGCTGCTGTCCCCTTTGGTATGACTGCAAAAGGGGTGAATGCATGGTTTTACAGCGGTGGTGGAATGGAGCTATGGAATGAAATCTATGAGCCGCATGGCGTGGTTGCCTTCCCTGCTGGAAACACAGGAGTACAAATGGGTGGCTGGTTCAATAAAAAAATTGAAAGCGTCGAGGATTTAAAAGGCTTAAAAATGCGTATCCCCGGTTTAGGTGGAAAAGTATTAGCTAAGGCAGGTGGAACCCCTGTATTAATGGCAGGTGGAGAAATTTACACTGCACTAGAGCGTGGCACAATTGATGCAACTGAATGGGTCGGTCCTTTCCATGATGAGCGTCTTGGTTTATACCGTGCAGCAAAATACTACTACTACCCCGGATGGCACGAACCAGGTACGGCACTTGAGTTAGTAGTCAACAAACAAGCATGGAGCGAACTCCCAGCTGATTTACAAAAAATCATTGAAATTGCAGCCCGTGCTAGCAACCAATGGATGTATTCTGAATTTGAAGGACGCAACATTGCGGCTTTACGTAAGCTAAAAACTGAAAATAATGTTGAAGTGATAGAATATCCTGCTGATGTGTTAAAAGAACTTAAACGTTTAACCACTGAAGCCTTAGAAGAAGAAGCAGCAAAAGACCCAACCTTCAAAAAAGTCTATGAAGCTTATTCTACATTCCAAGCTGACAATGATGCATGGTCAGATTTATCTGATAATCCTTACAGCCGTGCAGCAAAATAGCTCATTAATTTAAATTGAGGGTGGTGTGACTGTTACAAGTATTATCATTATAGGGCTGCTTTTATGCAGTGTAGGAATAGGAATTTTCCTTTTTATTTCCCCTGCTTTTTATACACGTGCCTGCCACTACTTCCCTCAGTTAAAAAAAGGCTATACCCCTGCTCAGTCACCGCCGTCACAAGCGATGACTGTGGCAAAAACTGAGACTGATCTGCCTCCTGTTAATACCTTATTAGCGGATGAGCAATATGCACAAGAGGATATTAATGCCCAGTACAGTGCATTAAACTATCAATTGCGCCCACATTTTTTCTCTACCGTAGACATCACCTTATACCAAGCTTTAGAGAAAATTTTTGCCCACTATCCTTATCGTGTCTTAGCCAAAGTACGCCTTATTGATATCCTCATTCCTGCCAATGAACACCAAAGTAGTGATGCCGCTCATGCACGTTTGGCAGATAAACAAGTCGATTTTGTAATCATGAATACCCGTAGTTTGGATATTATGGGGGTGATTTTATTTGAAAAAGAGCAGGCTGATTTACCGACCCGTTTACAACATAAATTTATCAGCAGTGCATTAAACAGTGCACGGATTCCTGTGTTAAGAATTCCTATTTATCCCCGCTACCCTTTGGGGAGTTTATGTAAAGCTTTAAATAACCGCCTGCATTTAAACTTAGCCATTGATGCACAAATAGCACAACCCCATCATCAATGCCCACGTTGTCATGCTAATTTACTCTATCGCCAGATTAAAAAAGGGGCGCATAAAGGTAAATATGTGTGGGTATGTCAACATTACCCACAGTGTAAAACTGTGCTATCGTTATCCACACTCACCCAAAACTAAGCCGCCTTTTCTTCGAGTACCTATCAACTATGTCGTCAAACCTCAATCCCCGTCAACGGGAAGCGATTGAATATATTCAATCTCCTTTGCTTGTGCTGGCAGGCGCGGGCAGTGGTAAAACGCGGGTTATTACCCAAAAAATTGCATGGTTAGTGAATCATGCAGGCATTCCAGCCCGACATATTGCAGCGGTGACCTTTACTAACAAAGCCGCTAGAGAGATGAAATCGCGGGTAGGAGAAATTTTAAAAGGCAAAGCTGCAAAAGGTTTAACCGTCTCCACTTTCCATACTTTAGGTTTACAGATTATTCGGCGTGAGATCAAAAGTCTTGGTTTTAAAAACAATATCACTATTTTAGATGCCCAAGATTGTGAAGGTTTAATCAAAGGGATTATTGATAAAGGGTTTACTGCAGACGAAGAATATACTGAGCAATGCCAGCAGCAAATTGGACGCTGGAAAAACGCGATGATTTTACCAAAACAAGCCTTAGAATCCGCAACTGAAGAGCAAGAATTTAAAATTGCCCAAATTTATAATCAATATGAGAATCAACTTCGCGCCTTTAATGCTGTGGATTTTGATGATTTGATTACTGTTCCCGCGCGTTTATTTGCTGACAATGAAGAGGTGTTAGAGCGTTGGCAAAATCGTATCCACTATTTATTAGTCGATGAATACCAAGATACCAATACCAGCCAATATCAATTAGTAAAATTGCTAACAGGAGTACGGGGTGCACTCACTGTAGTAGGCGATGATGACCAATCTATTTATGCATGGCGGGGGGCAGAACCTGAAAATCTTGCTCTATTAGCCAAAGATTATCCACGCCTAAAAGTGATCAAATTAGAACAAAATTACCGCTCCAGTAACCGTATTTTAACCGCTGCCAATAAATTGATTGGTTTAAATCCCCACGTTTTTGAAAAGCGGCTGTGGAGTGATAAAGGTATGGGCGACCCCATTAAAGTATTGGTGACTAAAAATGGGGAAGAAGAAGCCAAACAAGTGATTGCCCAGTTAATCAACCATCGTTTTTTAAACCAAGCTGATTACGGTGAGTACGCTATTTTATACCGTGGTAATCATCAGGCGCGTATTTTTGAGCATATTTTAACCCATCATAAAATTCCTTATTACCTTAGCGGTGGTACCTCCTTTTTTGCACGGGCTGAAATTAAAGATATCATGGCGTATTTACGCCTGATCGTAAACCCTGATGATGACAGTGCATTTTTACGTATTGCCAACGTGCCCCGCCGTGAAATTGGTAGCAGCACCTTGGAAAAATTAGGTAACTACGCTAATACACGCCAAGTCAGTTTATTTGATGCCAGTAATGAATTAGGACTGACTGAAGTTTTAAGCCCCCGTACTTTGGAAAATGTACAACGTTTTACCCTCTGGATTGATAAAATCGCTTACCGCTCCACGACTGAAGAAGTCATTCCATTAGTAAGAGAAGTCATCAGCTCCATTGGTTATGAACACTGGTTAAAAGATACCTGTAAAGATATCAAAACGGCTGAAAAACGCATGGAAAATGTAAATAGGCTAGTAACATGGTTAGAAAAATTACAGGAAGAAGAAGATAAAAATCTTGGTGAAATTGTGTCCCATTTTGCACTGATGGATGTATTAGAACGGCAAAATGAAGAAAAAGGCAATTTTGGGGTTGCCTTGATGACTTTACATGCAGCCAAAGGTTTAGAGTTTCCCTATGTTTATATGATTGGCATGGAAGAAGAATTACTGCCCCATCGTAACAGCATGGAAACTGAGACAGGGATTCAAGAAGAACGGCGACTCACTTATGTAGGCATTACCCGTGCACAAAAACACCTGACCTTGACCTATGCTCGTCGTCGTAAACGTTATGATGAAATGATCAGCTGTGATCCCAGTCGTTTTATTAAAGAGTTGCCTCAAGAAGATTTAGTCTGGGAAGGGGATAAAATTAAATCAGACAAACCACCTGAAGAGAAAAAAGCCATTGCTAAAGCACACCTAAGTCACCTTAAGGATATGTTACGCAAATAAGCAACTATAATTATTACTCATAAATGAATAGACCATGTTGTTGTTGAATTCACGTTATTACAAACTCATGATATACTGTATTCTCTAAATTCATTTCTTGTAAACGCATGTAAGTTAAGCAGAGAGTTGCTTTTTTCACTAACAAGCGTTACCATCTCGCCTCTTATATAAGGAGATATCTCAGAATGCGTCAACCGTTGGTCGTAGCCAATTGGAAAATGAATGGTTCCCTCCAAGCTAACCAAGCCTTATTGGATGGTATAAAACAAGGCGTTGCAAATGTAGAAAAAGCACGTGTTGCCATTTGTCCCCCTGCTGTTTATCTTGCCCAAGTGAATGATTCTTTAACAGGATCACCTATTTTATGGGGTGCACAAAATACCTCTGAACATGAAAAAGGGGCATACACAGGTGAAGTGGCTGTAAACATGTTAGCGGATGTAGCTTGTACTTATGTCATTATTGGACATTCTGAGCGTCGAAGCTTATATGCAGAATCTAGCGAACTGGTTGCTGAGAAATTTGCAGCAGTACAAAAAGGTGGCTTAACCCCTATTTTATGTGTCGGTGAAACTTTAACCGAGCGTGAAGCCGATCAAGCTGAGGCAGTGATTGCTGAACAGATTGATGCAGTCCTGACTACACAAGGTGTATCATCACTTAAAAATGCGGTGATTGCATATGAACCTGTATGGGCAATTGGCACAGGCAAAACAGCCAGCCCTGAGCAAGCGCAAGCCATGCATGCCTTTATTCGTGCACGTATTGCAGAGCACGATGCAACAATTGCTGAAAATTTACAACTTCTTTATGGGGGCAGTGTTAAACCAAATAACGCTGCTGAATTGTTTGCCATGACCGATATTGATGGCGGACTGATTGGTGGCGCAGCACTTGTTGCGGATGATTTCTTAGCCATTTGTCAGGCTGCCAGATAAACACTCTATAGCGTAAAACTATGTTTCAATCTATTTTTTCTGTTGTTCACGTATTGATTTGTGTTGGATTGGTTGGTTTAGTCCTCATTCAACACGGTAAAGGTGCCGATGCAGGTGCTGCATTTGGAAGTGGATCATCCTCTACTGTTTTTGGTAGTGAAGGATCAGGGTCATTTTTAACCCGTGTAACGGCTATTTTAGCCACCTGCTTTTTTATTACTAGCTTATTATTAGCTTACTTCTTTAACTCTGGTTTAAAAACCAGTGTGGTGGAAGAAGCTACTCCTGCAACAACGATTTCAACTGAGATTCCTCAACCTGCGGCAGAAATTCCTGTAACCAGCGAATTACCTGCGACAGAGATTCCAAAAACTGAATAAAAACAGTTGAAATTCTTTCAGAAGGTGCTATTATTATGCACCTTCTAAAACATATCATTATATGTTTTGTGCCGATGTGGTGGAATTGGTAGACACGCTATCTTGAGGGGGTAGTGGCGTAAGCCGTGCCAGTTCGAGTCTGGCCATCGGCACCATCCCTCTTCTTAAAACTTCTTTTTTATTTTCCTTTTTCCTTTCTTTTCCCTATTTTTAAAATAGTTCCACATTAATCATCTCTATTTACTAACCAACTAATTAAATAGTATATGGTCGTTTATCAACAGGTGAAACATAGATTGTTATTACTATTATAATATTGAGCCTCGAAAGTAGCTTAGTTGATTCTATTGATAAGATTTCAGTTAAACTAATCGGTGCACCTGTCACCTGATCTTCACATTCAAAACCAAGATCAAGCACTCTTTTACTGCAACTATCCCATAACAATCTGGGTTGTTCGGGTAAATGGTCAACCAAACTCCCATATTCTAAAACTAACCTATCAGGACTATCTACCATACTGCCTAGTTCAAAAAAAGCTTTATTTGCCTCTCCTTGCTCATGATTCATAATACTTACATTTTCACCAAAATTTTCTATTAATGGTGTTAAATCATGTTTTGATTCTAAGTCTAAATCCACATTTAAAAAATCAATACTTGCCATTTTTCCCTTTTATACCTTATTCCTTCCTTACCCCTCTATACTCAATCTAAAAGGCATTGTATATCAACTTTTAGCCTGCAATTTGAATGATATTTTTTAATTTTAACAGCTGAAAAAAAGTATATACCAATTACACTTTATAAAGCATGGTTATATTTATAATATGTATAAAAGTAGCCTATATCACAGCTTCTTATCATAATGTAAAATATGCTATAGTGGAGTATATACAATATTACTCTATAATCATTTATCAAAATAAGAAATATAAGCAAAACACAATCCCACGCCTCATACTAAATTACTTAGTATTTCCACTGCATGATTATTGCAAAAAGTATGTGATGTTTGGAGGACAACATATGTTACCAGAGAAATCTAATCATATTTGGTCACAACTTGTGACAGGTAAAAAAAGCTACAAGTGTCGTGTTGTACCTGCAAGTATGCTTCTTGCACGTATTATTCGTTCAACACAAATAGATGATTCACCTGAAAACGTACAACGTTGTATCGAAGAAACCTATACTTTTTTTCAACGTTATCAATCGATTTTAAAAGATGATATCCGCACTATTTTTGAGCAATAAATACCACAAGAGGCTATAAACATATGTTATTAACCATTGATGAAACCCGTGAGCGTATTCAACAAGGGGAAATCCTTTTCCTTGCCGCTGATGCTAAGTTATTGGCTCAACTCCCTAAAGGTCGCTGGGTAGGTGGAAGTATTCCTTATTTCATGTCAGAAAAAGGGGGCATTAATACCCAAGAGCATATTTTTGCAACTGTATTACCTGATTATGTTGAAGATGTATCAGTACAATATTACTCTGATGAAACCTTACCTAATATTGCCAATGATGCACCCGAAAATGGTTTTTCTTTAATTATTATTCCTGCAACCAGCCCTGCTCATGTCAGTTATGCTGAAAACGCCCCCAATTACCCTAATTTATTTTTTAAACCTATCTTAGGTTGGATTGCTGGGGTGCAGTTAGAAGATTTAAGCACTCATTCAGCTTGTGTATTTAATGGGCGTACTGCAGATTCTTCTGAAAGTGAAGCGGTTGTGATGCATGTCAGCTTAGCCAAAAATAAAATGGCAATCATTAATATTTTAAATATTTTTGAACAAAGTGATGGAGATGATATTACTTTTGAAGAAGAAGGCTTTAGTGTTAAAGAATGTTACATCAATGGGGAAAAACGTAATTTTGCAGAGTACTTACAAGAAAATACAGTTGATACTCGTTACCCATTAGTTGCCGATTATTGTGGTGCAATGGTTAATGTAAGTTTTCAAGGTATTGATGAGGCTGAACAAAAAGTAAATTTATATGCCCCTGTATTTGAAAAAGTGACCTATAAATTAGCAAAACCGATCACTAATTATATTAGTGATTTTGAGCAGGCCTTGCCGACCAATATGCAAGCCCCTCTTTTCTCTTGTAACTGTATTTTAAACTACCTGTATTCTGAGTTAGAAGGTAAGAATACAGGGGCTATTCAAGGGCCTATTACCTTTGGAGAAATTGCTTACCAACTGTTAAATCAAACAATGGTGTATTTAGATATTCAAGATTTTGAATAATTTTTAAGGGGCAATATATAGGATTATATTGCCCTTTAATTTATTACTTAACTGAGTAATAAGCTGTCATCACTCAATGCTTCGCCTTTACATTTTTCAAATAGGGCAAGTAAATCTTTGACTTCTAAGCCTACGCGATCTTTTCCTGCTACATCAAAAGCAATACGCCCTTCATGTAACATAATGGTGCGCTCTCCCACATCTAAAGCTTGGCGCATACTGTGTGTAACCATTAATGCGGTGAGCTGACGCTCTTCAATAATTTTTTGCGTTAAATCGAGTACAAAACTAGCTGTTTTGGGATCTAAAGCAGCGGTATGCTCATCCAATAATAATATTTTCATCGGCTCTAAAGTCGCCATTAATAAGCTAATCGCTTGACGCTGCCCCCCTGATAATAAGCCCATCTTATCATGTAGACGTTTCTCTAAACCTAGATTAAGACGTATTAATTCATGATAAAAGCGTTCACGCCAAATCTCTTTAATCGCTGTCCCTAAACCACGGCGTTTACCCCGCATAATCGCAAGAGCTAAATTCTCTTCAATGGTTAAATGTTCACAGGTGCCTGCCATTGGATCTTGAAAAACCCGTGCCACTAAACGTGCGCGTTGTTCAGTGTGTAAATAGGTAACATCTTCCTCATCAATATGGATAGAACCAAAATCAGGGATTAACTCCCCCGCAAGACTATTTAAAAAAGTTGATTTTCCTGCACCATTACTACCGATAACAGTGATAAATTGCCCTGTTGGAATGGTTAAATCAATCCCTCGTAAGGCAGCGGTTTCCAGTGGTGTACCGCGCCCAAAGGTAATGGCTAAATCTTTTACATTAATCATTTGCTTTGGTTCCCACGTGAAAATTTAGATTTTAAGGAAAGTTTAGCCCCCGGTAAGACAATAGCAATGGTGACTAACACAGCGGTGACTAAGTTTAAATCTTGGGCTTTTAAACCAATAAAATCAGCATTTAATGCGAGTGCAATGGCAAGACGGTATAAGATCGCCCCAATCACACAAGCAATCAGTGCACGTAATACGGTACGTGGGGATAATACTGCTTCCCCCCCAATCACAGAGGCTAAACCGACAACAATTACCCCCACACCCATGGTCACATCTGCACTACCTTGGCTTTGGGCAAATAAACTCCCCGCTAAGGCGACTAAACCATTTGATAATGCCATCCCCATGATAATCATCCATTTGGTATGCACCCCCTGCGCCCGTGCCATACGTGCATTAGCCCCTGTTGCGCGCATCGCAAGTCCTGTTTCAGAACTTAAAAAACGATAAATAATATACAACACAACCATCACAATCGCCGCAAAAGCTAAAGGTGTGTTGATGTAATAAGGTAAAGGGGAGTTATCTAAAGGCGTTAAAACAGTATTTTCTGTTAATAAAGCAATATTAGGTTTGCCCATAATACGTAAATTAATCGAGTATAAGGCGATCATCGTTAAGATGGAGGCAAGTAAGTTTAATATCTTTAAGCGCACATTTAGCCATGCGGTGATCATGCCTGCAATTGCACCAGCAAAAATGGCGATTAAGGTGGCTAACCAAGGATTTGTTCCAGAGACAATTAAAGCAGCAGAAACAGCTGCACCTAATGGAAAGCTACCATCTACGGTTAGATCGGGAAAATCTAACACACGAAAAGATAAATAAATTGCCATTGCTACCAGAGAAAAAACTAACCCTGTTTCAATCGCACCAAAAAAGGCAATAGTACTCACAATTGCTCCCAAATAAAATAAATGAATAACGATGCTATCTTGTGTGATGGCATTGTGATAATAGAGATAAAAAGGTGTTGTTTATAATTATTGCGCTAGTGACTTTGTATAAAAAGTATAAAAAGTCACTAGAACAGCTATGTCACTATAGTCATTAAGCTTAAGAGAAAATTCTATAGCTTATTCAGTGATCACTTTTTTTGCTTGATCAATTAATGCTTGATCAATAGTAACACCCATTTTTTTAGCCGCCTTGATATTAATGAACAATTCTAATTTTTGTACATGTTCTACTGCTAATTCACCTGCTTTTTGACCTTTTAAGACTTTATCAACCATGATGCCAGTTTGGCGACCTAAGTCGTAATAGTTAAAACCAACGGCTGCCACTGCCCCCCTTACAACAGAATCTGTATCCCCTGCAATAATAGGTAGTTTATTTTGAGCGCCCACTTTTATCACACTTTCAATGGCTGAGACCACGGTGTTATCTGTTGGCAGATAAACAGCCTCTACTTTACCCACTAAAGCACGTGCTGCGGCTAATACATCAGAAGATTTTGTGGCAGCACTTTCGACCACCTCAATCCCCATACTGTTTGCATGTTTAGTAAGCTGTGCGACGGTACTGACTGAATTAGTTTCCCCAGGGTTAAAAATGACCCCTAATTTTTTAACATTTGGTACAATCTTTTTCACTAAATCAAGGTGTTTATCGATGGGCAATAAATCAGACACCCCTGATACCATCCCTGCTGGTTTAGCTAAATCTTTCACTAATTTAGCACCCAGTGGATCGGTGACTGCGGAAAAAATGACAGGCACATGGCGGGCTGCGGCAATAGCTGTTTGTGCGGAAGGGGTTGCAATCGCAACAATTACATCAGGCTCTTCCCCTGCAAATTTTTTCGCAATCTGACTGGCAGTGGCAATATTGCCTTGTGCACTTTCATAGCTCCATTTTAGATTTTTACCTATCGTATAACCCTGAGCGATCAGCTCCTCTTTGACTCCTTTACGTACTGCATCTAAAGCGGGATGCTCTACAATCTGTGTAATCGCCACAGATTTTTGCGCTTGCTCAGCATAAGCAGGATTGAGAAAACCCGTTGTTAAACTTAGGGCAGTTAAAGCCAGTGTGACAGGACGTGATAACATGAACATAGTGCTCCATTCTCCATAATGAGATAATCATTTTTTATATTATCTTCCTTAATATATGCTAGTGAATAAATGATCACTATAGTGATATATGAAGGAAGGTGGCGAGGGGTTAAGTTACCCTATTTTATTTTACTACAGTTTGTTTCTGTGTTTGGAATAATCAACATATAACAGGTTATTTATGCGTGCTTTTTTAATTAAATGTATTTTATATGCAGGGTCATTATGCACCTTACCCCAGTTACATAAATTAGCCAATTTTTTAGCAAAAATACTATTAAAACAAACAGATTCACGTTTAATTTCTGTTACAAAAACGAATATTGCACAGTGTTTGCCTAATTTATCTGCTCCAGAACAACAACAACTAGCAGAACAATCCATAGTGGAAACTTGTAAAACATTTACTGAATTATCTGCCTTATGGTTATGGTCACCGACACGTATCATGACCTTAGTTCATAAAGTTTCAGGAGAAGAGCTTTTACATAATGCTTATGCACAAAATAAAGGCGTAATTTTAATTACGCCTCATTTGGGGGCATGGGAAATGGCAGGCTTATATGCCTCTCAGCTGTACCCTATCACCAGTTTATACCGTCCCCCGAAGCTGATTGGCTTACAGGCATTAATCTTGCGAGGACGACAACAGTTAGGTGCACGCTTAGTTGCCACAGATAAAACAGGTATTAAAGCTTTATATCAAGGTTTAAGAAAAAAGAATATGATAGGGATATTACCTGATCAGGTGCCTACAGAAGCAGGAATGATGGTTCCTTTTTTTGGAGTAGATGCTTATACCATGAGTTTAGTTTCACGCTTAGCTGTGCGTACAGGTGCCCCTGTTATTTTTACATTTGCAGAGCGTCTACCTGCAGGGCAAGGCTTTCATATTCATTTTATGTCTGCCTCCTCTGATATTTATGCCACTGATTTACACAGTTCTATCACAGCATTAAACCAAGGAGTAGAGAATTGTGCACGCCAATGTTTAGCGCAGTATCAATGGAGTTATAAACGTTTTAAAGGACGTGATACAACTCTTTATCCTAATTTATATGCTTAACTTTTATTAACATACAGTGATCACATCTTATTGATACACTGTATAGTACAGTTACTTACAACATCTAGGGTACTGAACTGAGAGTTAAAAATGTTGGGCTTCCTACATCAGCACCAACCTCACTGCCATTAAGTTAAGGATTATCTGGTTCTAACGCTCCGCGTTAGAATCCAGTCCCTGATGCTCTGCGTCATCTTACTTAAAGTTACCAAGGTGTAAGTGCAGGGGGAGGATGTGGAGCTTCCTTGGCTGCATTACAACACAGAACGTTGTAACAAGGAAAGTGCTGCTTTTAATCCTTAACTTAATGGCAATACAGCACCAATCTACAAAAAATAATGTTTATTGTATCTAAAAATAAAAACTAAGGGAGAGGGAGGGGATTATTATGTTTAAACAAAGGGTAGCTGTACGTATACAAACAGTAATTAAGTTATTACTTATTTTGCCTATTATTGGCATGAGTATATGGGTATCCAGTGCGTATACTACTATTGAAAAAGAAAAAAATAAGCACCGTGTTGAAAAAATAGGTGAAATGATTAAGCAGCAACTTGATCAGTATTTAGCCACTTTTTTAAGCCCCCATTCTTCTCTTCCTCGTTATAATGCTATATTTTTTAAAAATATAGCTCAATATAGTGAAGAAAATTTAATTAAAACTTTACAGCAAAGCTTATCACTTTTTCCACAGCTTTATGCCAGCCGCTTTGTTGATAATAAAAAGCATTTTTTATATGCAGAACGTTTACAAGATACAAAAATCAACTTTACCAGCCATCTTGCTAGTTATGAGAATGTCGTAAATTATTATACAACAGACGTTTTTACTGACCAATTACAACTACTGTATTCTGAACCTTGTTGTATACAACAAAAGACACCTGATTATCTAAGCCGACGTTATGACAGTAGTAAATGGGCACCTATCTTTATTTCACCTGATACACAACAACTTGTATTACCTCTTGTCTTCCCCACTACATCAATACAAAGTGATATCTTAACAAGTATCGAGTTTAATTTATCACAACTTAGTCACTATTTACGCCAACTCAATGTACCTGAAGGGGTGGATATTTTTATTTTTGAGCCGACAGGTGAGGTAGTGGCGAGTTCACAATCATCTCATATTGTTTTATTACAAAATAAAGGATTAAAACGTTTACACGTCAATGATCCTGATTTTTTCCCTTTTTCTCCACACACGAATCGGCTAACTATCACTAAAGCCTTATTATCTCAAGCACCTGCTAATTTTTTTTCTCTTCCATTAAGTGATAGTTTTTTATATTCCGTTAAAATAAAAGCGGCTCATAATTTAGAATGGCGACTCCTTCTTCATATTCCTAAAAAATCACTCCCTACTAAAGATTACTTACTACCTTCTGCTATGTATTATGTGCATTGGGCAGTGATTCTTTTTATTACACTACTGTGTATACAAATTATTTTATATTTAGTATTAAAGAAAAGTACTATATTTGAGCAAAAAAAATATTTATTTAAAAAAATAAAAAAACATGGTATTAAAGCAATTACTTTGCAGCAGCAGTTTGAAGAAGAACAAAAAAATATAAAACCTAAATATCTCTCCCAACGTTTACCGACAAATAAAGTAGATGAAAACTCATTTATTTATACATTACAAAACCTACCCATTGGGGTAATCTTAATACATGTCTCTTATAAAGTTTGTTTTGTAAATCAACAGGCAAAACAATTACTTGGTAGACATCATCTTATTACGCCACCTTTGCAAGATATTGCCAAAACGTATCAACTATATATTATAGGAACAGATACTCCCTATCCTTTGCATCGTCGAGGGGTATTACGTGTGTTTAAAGGACATCGTACTAAAATTGATGATATTGAAATTCAATTACCTAACCGTAGAACACCTTTAGAGCTATGGGCACTGCCTATTTTTAATCATGAAGGGAACATTAGCCATGCTATTTTAACCTTACAAGATATCAGTACCCGCAAGCATTACGAATCAGCCCTTAATAATACCCGCCAGCAATTTACCCATTTATTAGAAGTACAGTTTCAAGACGTTGCCAATAATATTCCAGGAGTATTGTATCAATGGTATGAACGCACTGACGGCTCACGTGGGTTTTATTATATTAGTCCTCGCTGTAAAGAACTATACGGTGTTTCTCCTGAGCAATTAAAAGAAAATTATCATCTACTACCTATTCATCCAGATGACTTACCACGCTGGCGCGATAGTATTACAGCTTCTATTAATCATAAAATAGAATGGTCATTTGAAGGGCGGTTTATTTTACCTGCTGGGGAAATACGCTGGTGGCGAGGCATGGCAAAACCCGTCAATATCAATGAGAAAGAGACCGTTTTTAATGGGATTATCATTGATATCAGTGATGAAAAAGAAATGGAGCAAGCCTTACGCGCCAGTGAATCAAACCTAAGTAACTCCCAACGTATGGCAAAATTAGGGGGGTGGGTATGGGATATGCGCACGGATAAATTTATCCGCTCAGTACAAGATTGTTTAAATGTAGGTTTAGATCCTGATAATTATGAAAGCAGTTATCAAGGTTTTATTGACTGTGTACACCCCGATGATCGCGCTAAAGTATTAAAGATTTTAGAGACTGCATGTAAAGGAAAAAATGCAATTGAATTTGAATTTCGCACTTTGTTACATTCAGGGGAAATACGTTTTTTACGCGCACGTAGTGAGTTAGAATTTGATCAATTTGGTTTAGCCATTTGTATGCGTGGTTTTACCCAAGATATTACTCATTACAAAGTCACCCAACAAGCCTTGCAAGAAAGTAAAAATCGATTTAAAGGTATTTTTAATAATGCCGCAGTGGGGATTGGGGTGGTGAACTTAACAGGCTGTTATATCCAAACCAATGCGCGTTGGCGTGATTTATTGCAATACTCCAATATTGAACTGCAAAACTTAACAAAGTGGGATGTTATTTATCCTGATAATATTCCAGAATTGAAAAAGTATTTTAATCATTTAACTAAAGGGTATATTGAATATTATCAAGAAGAAATCCGCTTTAAACGTAAAGATGGCACTGTATTTTGGGGCGGGTTATGGGCAAGTCCTATTTATGATAAAGACAATAAAATTACGGCTGAAATCAATATCATCACTGATCTCACCTTGCGTAAACATGCAGAGAAAAATGCAGAAAAAGCCCGCTTAGAAGCAGAAGCAGCAAACCAAGCAAAAAGTAATTTTTTAGCTAATATGAGTCATGAGCTACGTACCCCACTTAATGGTATTTTAGGCTATACCCAAATTCTACTATCTGAAGGGCAACTTACTGAAAAACAACAAAAAGGTTTGGATATTATTGAATATAATGCAGATTATTTATTAACATTAATCAGCGATATTTTAGATTTATCTAAAATTGAAGTGAATAAAATCACTTTACGTCCTATTCAAACCCCTATTTTACCTTTGTTAAATGGTGTAGTAGAGCTGTTCCGCCTACGGACACAACAAAAACATTTAGACTTTCATTATGAGATTCTTTCAGCTTTACCTAATACAGTGGATGTGGATGATAAACGCTTACGCCAAGTATTAATCAATATATTAGGTAATGCGGTGAAGTTTACGGATCAAGGGTCGATTCGTTTTATGGTGAAATACCGTGATGGAAAAATTTATTTTGAAATTAAAGATACAGGGATTGGGATTCCAGCAGATGAAGTCGATACAATTTTTATGCCTTTCAAGCAATTGGGTGAGCAGAAATACCGTGCACAAGGAACAGGCTTAGGACTTGCCATCACCTATAAGTTAGTGACAATGATGGGTGGACATATTTATGTGAAAAGTGTGCTTAATAGAGGCAGTACATTCTGGATTGAATTACCTTTATCAGGGCATGAGAAATTAACCCATTTACCCAATAAAAAAATCTCGAAGCGTACAGGTTATCAAGGGGAACGGAAAAAAATTCTTATTGTGGATGATTTGCCCACAAATCGAGAAATATTGAAACGCTTATTACTTCCTTTAGGATTTGAGGTATATGAAGCGGCAAATGGAGAAGAGGGGGTACAGCAAGCCCGCCAAATTATCCCTGATCTTATCTTGATGGATTTAGTGATGCCGATTATGAATGGGATTGATGCCACCCGTTGTATTCGTCATATTGATGCACTAAAAGAGGTCGTGATTATTACTGTTTCTGCCAGTGTGTTTGAGGAAGACAGAAAACGCTGTTTAGATGCAGGCTGTAATGATTTTCTGGCAAAACCTATTTACTCTCAATATTTATATGATATGTTGGCTAATTATTTACATATTACATGGCAGTATAAACACCGTGCCCATTATGTTGAACAACATAGCCATGCCCATACAAAAAAAGAACAAGCATTACAATTATTAGAACAGCTTACCGCAGAAGAAAACAAAAAATTACTTGATTTAGCCATGCGGGGTAATGTAAATAGTTTATTAGAATATTTAAGCCATTTAGAGCAAGAAAAGCCTGAGCTTTCTCTTTTATTAGATATTTTAACAGATATGGTAAAACAGTATAAATTTAAAAATTTACGTAACATGTTAAAAACTTGCCATACAACTAGTAAACAGGTAGATAATGCTCAAAATTGAGTAATTTATAGATATTCAGATAGGTAGAAAAAATTGAATGATATAAAAACATGGACTTGTAAACAACTGCTGATATATATCCATCAAGCAGAACTGTAGGTCGAGTAGACAAAGGAAACCCGACATTCAAAAATCATTCTACAACTATTTTATTTAACCCTCTTGGGTAACACGCAGTAATTCCTCGATACTCGTTTGCCCTGCAAGCACTGCTTCAATGGCATGTTGGTAGAGTGTATTAACTTGCTTATGTGCATGGTCTTCTAATTGATGCTGCCCCGCGCCATCATGGATTAAAGTACGTAAAGTACTATCAATCGGGATTAACTCATATACCCCTGAGCGTCCTCGATAACCAATAGCATTACAGGCTTCACAGCCTACAGGCGCGTATAAGGTTGCAGACTTATCCAAACCTAATAAAGTATTATTATGTTCCGTACTTTGATAAGGCTTTTTACATTCAGGGCACAACAAACGTACTAAACGCTGTGACATCACCCCGATAAGACTGGAAGCCAATAAAAATGGTTCAACCCCCATATCTCGTAAACGCATTACTGCCCCAATAGCTGTATTCGTATGTAAAGTGGATAACACAGCATGACCTGTTAAACTGGCTTGTACAGCAATATCAGCGGTCTCAGTATCTCGAATTTCTCCCACCATCACCGTATCAGGATCTTGACGTAAAATAGCACGTAAACCACGTGAGAAAGTCATATCAACTTTACTATTCACCTGTGTTTGCCCGATCCCATCTAAATAATATTCAATCGGATCTTCCACAGTCATAATATTACGGCTTTGATCATTCAAATAATTTAGCATCGCATATAAACTGGTGGTTTTTCCTGATCCTGTTGGCCCTGTGACTAAAATAACCCCGTGTGGTTTTTTTAATAAGGTTTTTAATTGTTCCAAGCTATCTTCAGGCATGCCGATATGATCGAGTTCTAAACGTCCAGCTTGTTTATCTAATAAACGCAATACAACCCGCTCACCATTTCCTGAGGGAATAGTTGACACCCGCACATCCACCGCGCGCCCAGCAATACGTAAAGAGATCCGTCCATCTTGGGGTAGGCGTTTTTCAGCAATATCCAACTTTGCCATCACTTTAATGCGCGATACTAACAAAGGCGCGAGTACACGGCGCGGGCTTAATATTTCCCGCAATACACCATCCACACGTAAGCGCACTACTAAACGAGATTCAAAGGGCTCAATATGGATATCAGAAGCATTTTCTTTAATCGCTTCTGATAATAAAGCATTAATTAGGCGAATAATTGGTGCATCATCATTACTTTCTAATAAATCTTCAGGCTCTGCTAACTGCTGTGCAACTTCAAATAAATCTAAATCATCTCCCAAACCTTCCATCATTTGCATAGATTGATTGGCTTGTTGCTCATAATGTGTAGTCAATAAACGCTCAAATTCTGCATCAGAATAAGGCTGTAATACTATTGCACAGGCTAAATAACGGCGTACTTCCTGTAAAGTTGCTAATGATAAACCAGCGCGATGAGCAATCACTGCTTTATCATCTGTATTAATTTCAGTGACAATTACACCGTGACGTTTTGCAAAAGCAAACGGAATATCTTCAAAAGTTTTACTATACATAATGATACATGGGATAAAAAAATTGTATTCATAGTAGGCATGTTTTGAGTGCACTACAAGTAATGACATCATAAATATAAATTTAGAATAATTTTTATTATTCAGCTGTCATCAGGGATGACATCAAGGAATATGACCACTTACCCTGATTATGATAGATAAAATCTAAACTTATGTTAATAAATTAAACATTACGCGTATACTAGAAAGACAGCTTACTTCCTCCATATTAAATACAAATAAGGGGATATATCATGTCTATTCAAATACAAAATGAACGTGATCAGCAGGTAGCTGTACTTGCCGAAAGTCTTTATTTAATCAACTTATTACTCGTTCCTGTATTCGCTTTTTTAGTACTGCTTTGGGTTTATTTTCGTAAACAACACAGCCTTTCTAGCTTAGCAATATCACATTTAAGACAAACGATTTCTGCCAGTTTGTGGGCAGGTTTATTATTAACAATCATTAGTCTAGGTATTTTTGCAGGAGGGTATGACATGGGTGCCACATGGGTGGCTGTACTGGTTTATATTACTGTATGTCATTCCAGCCTTGTTATTTTTGGTATGTTAGGCTTAGCGAAAGCCATGGCAGGGCAAAATTATCAATACCCTGTTATTGGGCGTTATTTACTCATTCGAGAGCATTGAAATGGAAGAATATGTAGGGGAACTGTGGCACCGTCTTATTACACGCGCTGCCGCCACCACGTACCCTGATGCAGCTGTACAATTAGAAGACATGGCTAAAACCGTGGGAATTATGTTTCGTGCTCTAGGGGGGGATAGAGGTTTACGTATTGAAGCGGTGAGTGCCAGCCGTTATGAAACGCGTCGTAATTGGTTACAGCGGGTTGCAGGTAGCCATGAGTACATTGAGCTGGCATGGTTTGATGATGAAGCCTTGCGCCTACCTAGTGAATTAGCGGTCTTTCCTGAAAAAAGTTTAAACCGTGATCTGTATTTATGGTTGGCAGCCTTAGCCGCCAGTGATGCTGATCACAGCTTACCGTGGTTTCATTATAACCAGCAATTAACCGCCAATACCTTAAAAAAATATACAGGGCTAAAAACACGTTATCAGCGTTTGCTTACCGCACAATTAGCATTACGCCCTAGTTGTAGTGAACTACCTGAGGATGAAGCGGCACAAGAACAGGCTATTCAAGCCGCCTTACAGTACCCCACAGAAGTTGAAATTTTACCTTATGCTAAAAAGGCACATCACCCCGTGTCTTTATGGTTACACCCTTTCCCACCAAATTATAGCCAAGCCATAAAACAAAGTTACACAGAAACAGAGGAGGAAGAAGAGGAAGAGGGTAAACATACAGAAAGTAAAAAGGTAAAAAATGAACGTCGCCGCCAAGGACGACGCACCCCTAAGCCTGATGGTAACACAGGTTTATTAGCCTTTCGTTTAGAAAGTTTATTTACTCGTTCTGAATACACCAAAGTTGATCGAACCTCAGAAGATGAAGAGGATGAAGAACAAGCTGAAAATGCCTTAGAGGATATGGATGAGGTCAGTGTCATGCAAGATCAGCGTACTACAGCAACAAATTTACGCTTTGATCTGGATTTACCTGCCTCTGAGTTTGATGATATTCCTTTAGGAGAGGGGATTCATTTACCTGAATGGGATTATAAAAAACAATTACTCCAGAAAAAGCATTGTTGTTTACAAGAAATGCTGCCTAACCCACATCATTTAGAAAATACTGAATTACCCACACATTTGAGTAAAACAGCTAAAAAATTGCGTCGACAATTTGAGGCATTAAGCCCCACTCGTCAATGGTTTCGTGGACAACAAGAAGGCAGTGATATTGATTTAGATGCTTATTTAACTCATCTTGTAGATAAAAAACGTGGGGTTGCCCAAGCGGGAGAAGGTTTATATCGTGATTTTCATGGGGGGGGGCGTGATTTATCTTGTTTATTATTAGCTGATTTTTCACTTTCTACTGATGCATGGGTGAATAATAGTGCGCGTGTAATTGATGTGATACGAGATAGCTTATTTTTATTCTCAGAAGCTTTATCAGGAACACGTGATAAGTTTGCTATTTATGGCTTTTCTTCCCGTCACCGTCAGCATGTCCGTTTTTACCAAGTAAAAGCCTTTAATCAAAAATATAATAAGGAAGTCAAAGCACATATAAATGCTATTCGCCCATCTTATTACACACGCATGGGGGCAGCGATACGCCAAGCAACCAAAATTTTAGATAAGCAACATAGTAATCAAAAATTATTATTGTTGTTAACAGATGGCAAGCCAAATGATTTAGATCAGTATGAAGGTCGATATGGGATTGAAGATACCCGTATGGCATTACATGAAGCAAGAAAACAAGGCTTGCAACCGTTTTGTGTAACGATTGATGAAAAAGCAGGGGATTATTTGCCACATTTATTTGGTACTAATAACTATATTGTGATTCGTAATCCTGTGGAGTTACCTAAGCAGTTGCCTTTACTGTATGCACGTCTAACTCAAAATAATTAGTTTCTATTTTCCACCTTGCAGGGTAGGGGAAAGCATTCCCACGTTAGAATACACGGAAATGAGAGGGAAAGAGTACTAACACTACTATTAAATTAAGGATTATCTGGTTCCACGCGCTTTGCGTTGGAATCCTGTCCCTGACGCTCTGCGTCATCTTACTTAAAACTACCAAGGTGTCAGCTGAGAGGGGAGGACGCGGAGCGTCCAAGACTGCATTACAATACAGAGCATCACTGCCATTAAGTTAAGGATTAAAAGCAATATTTTGTATTGCAGTACTAGCTTAATATCCAATTTTTTGTAGGGTGGCAATAGCGCAGCGTATTCCACCATTTTCTAGGAATGCCTTAGATTACCAGCCTTAACCTTAAAAAGGTGGAATACGCTGCGTGAATTTTTACCTTAAAATATAAGGTCAGTGGCGCAGCTATTACCACCCTACGGATCACTTTCCTTGTTAAAACGTGGTGCATAAAGACTAGATAACTCTTAACTTAATGGCAGTGACGCAGAGCGTTGTAACGAGGGGAATAAGGAAGGTAAAGCAATGGTATACAATGAATATTTTTTAAAACAGGAGGGTGAATTGTGCCCCCCTGCTTTTAATCATTAATATTGTTTAAGGTAAGGCATATAAAAGCTGTTTATCACCATTAGGATAAGTAATTTGATAATCATCACGCCCATCTGCATTGCGATCTGCAACTGTTTTTACACGAATAAGATCGTTGGTTTCATTGCTGCTTGTGATCGCATAATCAAAATAACCTCGATAGGTTTTTTTAAATATACCTGAATTAATATGAATTTCAGCATATCCATCATTATTTAACACGCTTTCACTGTCAGCAGATAAGCCATATAAACTTTCTGGATGTGCGGCAGTAGGGTATAAATAATGTTTTTGCATCACCCCATTATCATTTGAATAGTTAAGATAAATAACACTTGCATTAATCCCTTGCATGGCTTCAGAGTAAATTCCCCCTGTTGCCCCTGTGGGTGCAGTAGTACTACTGAGAGCAGCCCGTGCACAGTAATACTCTCCTGTTGCAAACGGTACAGTGATAATGCCCTGCTGACTGAGTGTAACTGTATTTAAATTCATATCAGCCAAAGCTGCTTTTAATGCATCTTGGTATTGTACAACTGGGTAGGTGACAATCTCGCGCCCTGTATAGGTGATAAAGCGGATACTACCATCATCATTGAGGTATACACCCATGCTAATATCTTGCTCTACCTGTTTACGCAATACTTGATTCACTTGAGTGGGCAAAGTGCTGTAATCTTTACCTTGCCACTGAAAAGTTAATACCCCTGTTTCAGGATGTTGCTGTAGCTCTACACCTGCTTCTTGAATTTCATATAAGCTATTCATCGCGCCTAAAATACCACCAATGGCAGGATACTCCAGTACATCAGTAGATAAATTAACAGTTTTTTGCCCTGCAAAATCTGTATTCACATAACCTAGTAAAGAGGTTAAATTAGTATTAGGGATTAAATGATTAAAGGCAAAACGAACATTATGACCTAATTGAATATTGTCTTCTAATTTTGCCCCTGTGGCAATGACAACATTTGTTAGCTTTGTATTAGCTTCAATGGTCACCCCAGATAAAAGAGCAGGATTCTCTTTATTTCCAGTAATACTGCCTCGTACAATACCCCCTAAAATTTCTGCGCCTGAGGCAAGATTGAGATCTTCAATCACACCTAAGCTTTGTACTGTACCCCCTAATGTTCCTCCTGATACAGTGCCCACTTCGGTGATAATAATGTCTGTTAATGTACCTTTATTCTGATAATAACAATCAATTTTCTCTAGGGATGTACAGCCACCGGGATCATTATCAATAATGGTCATTTGGGTGGTGTTAGGTGTACCAATAGAAACGCTGGAACTGACTTCAAGAATCATGACGGTAAAGGTCACATTTCCACCAATATCACGATTATCTATTAATGGAATTTGAATCGATTTTGTTGCACTATCACCGTGCCCCCAAACTACTTGCCCTGATTGAGAGCGATAATGTGTCCCTGCTTTGGCTGTGTTATCTACCGTGGTGTAGGTGGCGCGAACTTGTCCAACAGTCCCGCCTATACGAGCAAGGTTTACAATAGCAAATTGCTCATTTTCCTTGCTGGAAAATTCACTATGGGTAAATTGTAAAGCAATATTATCATTATCCAGAATGGTTAATGTTGTTTTATTTGGGTCCGTAATTTGGGTATTAATAGGATCAAATAACATGACGCTGAATTGCTCTTCATCCTCAGGCTGAATATTATCCACTAAATCAATAAAAAACGTTTTTTCTTCACTGTCTCCTGCAGCCCATTCCAGCATCCCTTCAGTACTGATAAAATCTGTGCTGGCTTCAGCAGTACCAAAAACCGTTTTATATTTTACTGAGGCAAAACTTTCTGCATTACCAACACGACGTACTTGAACAGTAAAACGACTACCATCTTCAGTTTGTTGATAGTTGGAAGCACTAAATGAAACACTACTAATACTAGAAGGGAGGGTGTTAGTTCCTGTATTAGCTAGTTCATCAGCAATTCTGAGCTGTGTAGTAGAGATTACACCGATAGTGACCCCGCCTGTAGGCTGACTTAATGCCAGTTGTAAATAATCATCGGTTTCAATTTCTTCATCTTTAATCAGACTCACATGAATCATTTTATTACTATTGTCGCCAATTTCCCACGTTAGTTCGCCTTCTGCTGCAATATAATCTGTACCTGCATGCGCGGTTGCATCCAGTGTAGTGTACTTGACACTGGCTGTGGTACTAACCGTACCTAAACGTTTGACCGTCACACCTGCCAATGTCCCCTCTGCTGCCACATAAATATTAGATCCAAATTCAAGACTCCCTGATACAGGGGTATCAATAATGCTTACTGTAGCGGTAGATTGTTGACCTAATGCAACATCCCCCTGTAAGCTTGTTAAGCTTAGTGTAAAATGCTCATCAGGCTCTGTAATCGTATCAACATGAATAGGGATGATTAAAGATTTAGGACTTAAATCACCTTCTGCCCATGTCAGCGTACCTGCCGTTTGGGTGTAATCTTCCCCTGCTAAAGCACCGCCGTTATGTGTTTCATAATTAACACTGACTTGCCCCGTTGCTGTACCTGTTCGGGAGACTAATATGGTCAGCTCTGGGCTAGCTTCCGTAGTACTATAATTTGAGAGCACAAACTGTAGGTAACTACTGGCTTTAACATCTTTAATTGTAATTGTGGCATCTTGTATCACTGTATTAGTCGTATCAAATAATTCCAGTTTAAATTGCTCATCAGCCTCAATTTCTGCTGTATGAATAATGGGAATTTGAATGATTTGCTCACCAATGGCACCCCCTGCCCAGTTCAATGTACCTTGTTGATATACATAGTCATCCCCTGCTTCAGCGGTAATATTTACTGTACGGTATTGAATGCTACTGGCAATGCTGGTGTCAGTTTGTTGTACGCTCAAAATAGCATGAGTTTGATTTTCAAAGCTTTCTAAGGTGCTAGGGCTGAGTTGAAAAGCGGCATAACTACTCAGCGGAGTAATGATAAAAAAATAAAAAAATAATAATCTAAGAGATGCGAACATGATAAATGTATCCTACCTTAACAATGAAAAAGCGAGGTCAATATTTTTTTCTTATTATTGCTCTATTCACCTACTACTTATTTTTTAGTTATAGTAATACAAAACGAGATAAGACAGTAGAATTTACAGCAAAGACTGTATTAATCGATTAATTCAAATACACCTTTTTCTGTATTTTTGACCACATTATCCCAATGAAATATTTTACCATTCATCGTGATATATACCCCGTGTGGCAGGCACTGTACTGCAGAGACTGCACTGCCTAAATTAAATAAAGCATCTGAATTTTTAAATACATAAGGCACCATTGCACCAAGTAATATAATGGTCTTTTTTAATTGGTATTGCCCTAAGAATTGAGCTGTTTCAGCAATCGTATCTGTTCCATGGGTAATAATAATACGCTCTTCTTGCGTGGCTAAACAGGCTTGATATACACATTCTCGTTCCTTATCTTCCATTTCTAAACTGTCTTTTAAAAAAAGCTCTTCAACAGCAATATCTACTTGGCAACGGCTTTGGATTAGCATTTGGGGAATATGAGAAATATTAAAATCTAACTTTCCTGCTAAAGCATTATAATGTTTATCAATTGTGCCACCTGTTACTAATAATTTAATCATTTTTTAACTCCTATTTTTATCAAAATACAGTCTATTTAAGCTTGTGTGGTACACTTTCTTTTGGTTTATATTTACCCAGTAAGAAAAAGGAATGCTATGAGCACAACAGGCGTGTTATACGTTGTTGCCACCCCCATTGGAAACATGCAAGATTTAACCTTAAGGGCACAGGATATTTTAACGCATGTTGATCTGATTGCGGCAGAGGATACACGACATAGCCGTTATTTATTAAATCATTTTTCAATTAATACCCCGCTGATGGCATTGCATGAGCACAATGAGCAGCAAGCCACTCAAAAACTATTGGCACAATTACAACAGGGTAAAAATATTGCCTTAATCAGTGATGCAGGTACGCCATTAATCAGTGACCCAGGCAGTGAATTAACCCGCATTTTACATGCTGAAAAAATTAAAATTGTACCGATTCCGGGGGCGAGTGCTGTGATCAGTGCTTTATCTGTCGCAGGCTTTCCTGCTGATCAGTTTATTTTTGCAGGTTTTATCCCACCAAAAGAAAATGCACGTCGCCAGTTCCTAGAGCAATTTTTAGCTGAAACTCGTACCACAGTTTTTTATGAAGCCCCTCACCGTATTTTGTCTTGTATGATGGCGATGGAACAGGTATTTGGTGAGAAACGTGATATTGCTTTAGTAAAAGAGCTGACTAAACTATTTGAAACAATTTATCGTGCACCATTGCCTGAAGTGATCACATGGTTAGAAGAAGACCCTGTACGCCAAAAAGGTGAGTTTGTGATTGTATTATCAGGTGCTGCCCCCCAAGAATGTTCAATTGATGCAGAAACACAACGTATACTTAATTTAGCACGCCAGCAATTACCGCTAAAAAAAGCGGCGAAATTAGTGAGTGAAATCACAGGCATCAGTAAAAACCAGCTATACCAACTTGGAGTGGAAAATGAAAAAGAGTAACTATTTTTTAATGTTCATTTTATTACTGGGCATGCAACACTATAGTTATGCTGCAAACTACCAATTCTATTTTCTAGGTAATACAGAGAATTCGGCATGGAAAGGAGTACAGCAGGGCTTGTCAGAAGCCAATTTGATTGGACGATTTACTCAGCAAACTTTTACAATTAAGTCCATTAATGTCGCCACAGCAGCGCAATATAAACAGGCTAATGTGGTTTTTTTAGCAGATTTGCCTGCTGCAACATTAAAACAGTTGATTACAGAGCTACCACAAGCGATGATTTTCAACCTGAGTGTAGAAGACACTGCATTACGTCAACAATGTCATCATACTTTATTTCATACCATTCCAAGCCAAGCAATGCGGGATGATGCTTTAAAGCAATGGCAAATCAAACATAAAGCAAAACCTGAAGGGGTTGAAGCAAAAACATGGCATGGGAGCTTCAGAAAATATGCCGCATCTGATTTAAATAAACGGTTTAAGAAAAACCAAGGCATGGTGATGGATGATCAAGCATGGGCAGGCTGGGCAGCAGTGAAATTATTAGCTGATACAATTGCACAGTTAAAGCAATTGGAAGTGCCGCAACTTACACAGTATTTACGGCATAATATTGCCTTTGATGGGCAAAAAGGACAAGCTTTGACCTTTCGCCCTACAGGACAATTACGCCAACCTTTATTATTAATAAAAGATAATAAGATTAGCGCAGAAGCACCAATACGAGGTGTCGAAAAAATGACCCAACTTGATAGTTTAGGTTTACAACGCTGTCATTAATTTATTGATGTAAGGCTTTTTCAGGGCGGTATAGCTTATATAAGTGTTCTTCTTCACGCTTAATACGTGAGCTTAATACCTGCCCAACCTCTAAAAATTGAACTTTAAATTGGTCGGCAGTTTTCTGACATACGGGGTTAGATTGATAACGATTTAAAAATCCCATGACATCTGCTGATATTTTATCCATTTCAACCCGAAGTTGATGCATGGTATTAAACTCTTGTGAATCTTGTGCCAGTACATATTCTAAATAGATGTATAACTCGACATGCTCAGCTAATAGATGAGCGCGCAAAGTTTCCCCAAACTCATATAATTTTAATGCGACTAAACTAAAATTTTCCGCCTCTACAGCCTTTAATATCACATTATAAGCGTCTAATAATACAATATGTTCATCTGTGAGGCGTTTAATTAAGTTAGGATCATGCACAATATGGGCATGATGAATTGTATTTTTATTCTTACTATGGCTATTAGAAGAAGAAAGCGGGGATGAAGCTGTCATCGGTTTTTCTTTTGCAGCCCCATCCCACTTTCTTTTTAACCAATCAAACATGTTAAGTACCTCCAGACATCATAATATTCGTGCTATGTTATAGTAATAGCATAATATGTGCCATGACAGGTAAAACACTGATTTAAAATACATTTAGTACATTAGCAACTTTATGGTGAGCAACCAGTACCATATAGAAAAACACAACCCAAGCTGCTAAACCGGCAAGTAAGCGCAATGTTGTATTAAACTTAAGTTTTAAGGCAACAAATCCAAGGGCAATATATAACAGTAAGGCACCTAGTTTTGCAGTGATCCACATATCAACAAAAGGATATTGATGTAAAATAACTGCTAAGGTAATCCCTGAAATAAGTAATAGGGTATCAATAGCATGAGGGAGTATTTTAAACCAACGCCCTGTTGGCATTTTACTTGGGCAGGTTTGCGATAAAATAAAGCGTGCACTAAAGCTAATAAAGGTTAACGCAACAAAAGTGAGATGTAAGTGTTTTACCATCATGTACATAAAAATTTATACCTGTTTAAATGCTCACTATATATAGTGTAAGTGAAAAATAAAGAAGATTAGTTTGATATACGTCAAACAGTGAATAAAATTATTATTTGATTTATATCATGAATTATTACAATCGCCTACGTATAATCAAAAAACAGAAATACATACCTTATTTAGAGTGTAACACTCAGTAATAATAAATTATTTTGGTATGTAAAGCCTATTTTTATAGGTATTTATAAAAAGCAATCATTAATCATACTATACCCACCATTGAGTTCATTACAGCATAATAAAAGAGAACGATGTTAGAAAAACTGCAAAAACTTAGTCGCTTTATTCACTGTATCAGTGAATGGAGTGGACGCTTAACTTCATGGCTAGTGGTTGCCATGGTGTGTGTCATTGTGTATGACGTAGGAATGCGTTATTTATTTTCTGAAGGTTCGGTGATGCTGCAAGAGTTGCAGTGGCATTTTTTTGCACTGATATTTTTACTTGGGGCTGCTTATACCTTTAAATATGATGATCATGTACGTGTTGATATCTTTTATCAAAGTAAATGGGTAAGTGATAAAGGGCGCGCATGGATTGAAGTATTGGGGGGAATATTCATTTTATTACCTTTTTGTTTATTAGTGATTTCCAGTTCCATTCCTTTTATTAGTAACTCTTTTCAATTTTTAGAAGGCTCTCCTGACCCTGGGGGCTTGCCTTATCGATTTTTATTAAAATCAGCCATTCCATTAGGCTTTTTCTTACTGTTATTACAAGGGATTGCACACAGTTTTGATAATGTGCTTATTATTCTAGGTCATCACGATAAGGACGCGTCATAATGCTGGGCTTAACAATGGAAGTATGGGCACTGATTATGTTTGCAGTGCTCATGGTGATTTTACTATTAGGTTACCCAGTTGCTTTTACACTGGGTGCGGTGGGTTTATTTTTTGGCTCTATTTTTTTAGGGATGCCTTTCTTTGATTTATTACCGCTACGTATTTGGGGGGTGATGACTAATTTTACCTTGTTAGCGGTGCCGCTATTTGTATTTATGGGGGTGGTACTGGAAAAATCGGGACTGGCTGAAGATTTATTAGAAACCATGGGGTTGTTATTTGGCTCAATGCGTGGTGGCTTAGCGTTATCTATTGTATTAGTCGGTGCCTTGCTTGCTGCGACAACGGGTGTGGTGGGTGCAACAGTCGTGACGATGGGGATTATTGCCTTACCTTCCATGTTAAAAAATAATTATTCTCCTGAGCTTTCCACAGGTACGATTGCCGCAGCAGGCACATTAGGGCAGATCATTCCCCCTAGTGTTGTACTCATTTTATTAGCTGATGTGATTGGTGTCCCTATTGGGCGTTTATTTATGGGGGCAGTAATTCCCGGAATGTTACTCATTTCTTTATATTGTGCTTATATTATTTTTAAAGCATGGCGTGATCCAGCTTCAGCCCCTGCTTTAACAGATGAGTTACATAAATGGGATATGGCATTTATTGTTAGGGTATTAAAAAGTGTATTACCTGCTTTATCACTCATTATTGCTGTATTAGGGTCTATCTTTTTTGGGGTAGCATCACCCACAGAATCAGCTGCTGTAGGAGCATTAGGTGCATTATTATTAGCCTTAATGCATAATCGTTTAAATTTAAAAAATCTCAGCAGTGCAATGCAGCACACCACCCGTTTAACCAGTATGGTGTTCTTAATTTTGATAGGGGCAACTACTTTTGGTTTAGTTTTCCGTGGTATGGGGGGAGATGATTTAGTTCATGATATTTTCACCCAACTCCCTGGGGGGAAATGGGGCTTTATCTTTATCAGTATGGCACTGATTTTTGTTTTAGGTTTCTTCTTAGATTTCTTAGAAATTTGTTTTATTGTTGTACCTATTCTTGCACCAATTGCCGTATTTTTCCAAGTTGATTTATTATGGTTTGCTATTCTTATTGCGATTAATTTACAAACCTCTTTCCTCACACCACCGTTTGGTTTTTCACTATTTTACCTTAAAGCAGTCGCGCCACCTGATTTAAGAATCAATGTGATTTATCGAGGGATTATTCCTTTTGTATTTTTACAGGTATTAGCTTTAGCATTGCTTGCTAGCTTCCCACAAATTACTTTATGGTTACCAAACTTGATGGATAAAATTCAGGGTTTTTAAATTCTGATTTATAAAAGTTAGGTATCAAAAAGGGGATAAAGTCATAGACTTTATCCCTTTTTTTATTTTAAAGAGTGGGTATCCCTAGTTTTTTATGTGTAAAACTTATATTATTTATTCACTATTTTTTTGGAAGGGATAAAACAAATTATTGGTTTTCAATATCTAAATTACTTTCTATTTGGTTTGGAGCAAACAACCGTCTAGGAGTATCCTCAAAAAAACGTATATCAAAAGCTGATAAAGCCTTAGGTCGAACTTTAACCCATTGCTCATTCATTTCTTTATCATTAAATTTTACAGGAATATTTGGCTCTATCACTGAAGTATCAACCTTGATACTTGATAAACCAACTTTTTTTAATTTATAACCATTGGAATAAATATGAATTGCTTTAATTTTTTTTGCTAGCGATTCATTAAGAAAGAGTAGAAATATTGCATCATCTAAATCTTTCAAACTAATTACAGGAGAAAATCTAATAAACTCATTTTTCCTATAGCTTATTGATAAAAATTCAACCTCATCTATACCTTTAGACAAGCTAGAACCAACATTAGTCCAAGTTTCATGACTAACTTTATCATTTGTAATATCTATATATTGCTCCCATTGCCCTGAGCTAATACCATGCTTTATCCCTTCTTTTAAATCTACTTTATTATTATTTGTAGCCTCATCCTCACCTTTCATCATACGAGTTAACTTATCAGAGCTTCCAAATAATATAGAAAGTATTTTATGTTTTGGTTCTTTTAATATTAAATGGCAAAAAATACGAAAATGACCAATATCTTTCGCACTATATTTTTTATTTAGCTCCAAAGTAATAATTAAGCTTAAAATAGGGCTATTTGCTTCTTGTAAAAATAGAACTCTATTGAGAGTACTTTCAACTTTTTGAAAACCTGATGAAATCAAAGATTGAATATCATCTCCCCAACGAGAAAAAAAACTTGCTTGTTCTGCTTCAGTTAGAGGAATCTTTAGGTATTCAAATCTAATTGAAAACCCATCAGGGGTATCAAGAGCAATTCTTATCCTTTCTCTATCAAATATATCACAATAAAATATACCTTCTTTTTTTGCAATTCTCATAAGTTCATCTTTTTCACTAATAGTTAAATTTATATTTGTAAAAAAAATAAATACCTCAAACTCAGAATTAGCATTAGTAGCACTATTCAAATCATCCTTAAATTTCTTCTTTATAGTTTTTTTCTGCTTAACTGAATCATTAGCTTGATTCATAAAACCAATAGCCCCAAAAACTATTTGCTCACCACGATAAATTGCCTGAATATCTCTTCCACCATCAGCTCCTCCTCGAGGATGTCGAGGTTTAACATCTGAAAATTGTTTATCAATTGCAAGAATATCTCTACACATTCTTTCTCTAGCAAGTTGATTAGTATCAAGAAAATTTTTTATTCTTTCATCTGTTTCGTAAGACAATATTGACTCCCTGCTTTAATTTTTACAAAGATTGATAACTGACTTAAAATTTTAGTAAATAATGAAGCATTTATCACTATCTATAGAACCTATTTAAAATCTTTTTTATGGCTTATTCAAAGGTATTTCCTAGGTAAAATTACCTCTAAAAGAGCAAGTGTAGATACTCCCTTCATTCCTCTGCGCCAACACAGATATATGCTACAAAAGAAATAAAGTCGCTAACCCCAAAAAGGCTGCAAAACCCACTACATCTGTGACAGTGGTTAAAATCACCCCTCCTGCTAAAGCGGGATCAATAGAGAGGCGTTTCAGTAATAAAGGAATCAGTGTCCCTGAGAAAGCGGCAAACAATAAATTCACTACGATAGCACAGCCAATCACTATCCCTAGCTGAATATCTCCAAACCATAAAATAGCAATCCCTGCAACGACTAATGCCCACAATACCCCATTAATAATACTCACAAATAGCTCACGCCTTAATAACCACGGTGTATTACTATCGGTGACTTTGCCCAATGCCATCCCACGTATCACAACAGTTAAGGTTTGACTGCCCGCAATCCCGCCCATACTGGCAACAACAGGCATTAATACTGCTAACGCCACAATTTGCTCTAAAGTCGCTTCAAATAAACCAATTACCCAAGCAGCTAAAAAGGCGGTTAATAAATTAATCCCTAACCAAATGGCACGATGACGAGTAGTCGTTAAAGCAGGCGCAAACATATCATCCTCTTCATCTAACCCCGCACTACTCATAATGGTGTGATCAGCTTCAGCTCGAATCACATCCACCACATCATCCACCGTAATCCGCCCAAGTAATAAACCTTCTTCATCAATCACAGGCGCAGATACTAAATCACGTTGCTCAAATAAACGCGCTACTTCATGGGTGGATAAATGGGCAGGAATGGGTTCAATTTTGGAGAGTAAAAGCTGCTGGACTTCTAACTCTGGATCATGGGTGAGCAAATCAGTGATTAATAACACACCTTGATAATAATTATCCCGATCAACCACCATTAAGGTATCTGTACGCTCGGGTAATTCAGCATGTAGGCGTAAATAACGCAATACCACATCTAAAGTTACATCAGCACGGATAGTCAAGGTATCCGTATTCATCAAGCCCCCCGCTGTATCTTCGGGGTAAAATAACACTTGTGCTAATCGCCAACGATGTTGCTCATCCATCGCCAGCAAGACTTCTTCAATCACCTGCCCCGGTAAATCTTGCAGTAAATCCGCCGCATCATCTGCCTCCATTTCCTCTGTTGCCGCAGCAACTTCGGTTGGATGCATCGTTTGCATAAGCTCAGTACGCACGGCATCATTAAGATGGGAAAGGATATCCCCTTGTTCTAATGCAGTGGATGACCAAACAATACGGCGTTGCTTGATGGGTAAGGATTCTAAAATGTGGGCAATTTCAGCAGGGTGACAATCTGCTAAAAGGGGGTTGATTTCATCATACTTTTCATCATCTAAAAGAGTATGTAAGCGATCAACCGTATTGGATACAACTGTCATAAGCGAACCAGCAGTAATGAGGTAAAATCAATAGAACACGAAGGTTTTTTTAATTATTAATTGTATCAAGTAAACTGATCATATCCGCTTGCGAATAGGTGCGTAACATACGATTAGCTTGTCGACTGAGTCCCTTCATGTCGGTGTTAGCAATAATTTTTTTAATTTCTAAAAATGATTCAGGGTTTACACTAAATGTACGTAATCCTAAACCAAGTAATAAACGAATATAGCGTGGGTCACTTGCCATTTCACCACACATTCCAATTGCTTTGCCTGCTTTATTGGCTTCAATAATGCTGGTTTTAATCAGGCGTAATACAGCAGGGTGTAAGGGTTCATATAAATAATTAACACTGTCATCAACCCGATCAATGGCAAGTGTATACTGAATTAAATCGTTGGTGCCAATAGAGAAAAAATCGACATGAGGGGCAAATAAATCAATGCATAATGCCATTGCAGGCACTTCTACCATCACCCCTAAAGGAATATTGGGATCAAATTTGATGGATTGCTGCTGTAATTCTTGTTCAACTTCTTTTATAAGCTGTTGCACCTGCTGAATTTCCTGCAAACTAGAGACCATTGGAATCATCATTTTTACAGGTCCTAAAGCAGAGGCACGATAAATAGCACGTACTTGGGCTTTAAATAATTTTAAATCACGTAAGCATAAGCGAATGGCGCGTAAACCTAATGCGGGATTAGTGACTAATGATCCGGCTTGCCGTCCCCCGTCAATTTGCTTATCTGCCCCTAAATCTAAGGTACGAATAGTAACAGGTGCGCCTTTTAATGAGGTGACTACACGACGGTAAGCATTAAAATGCTCCTCTTCATCAGGCACCGTATCACGGTTTACATATAAAAACTCTGTCCGATATAAGCCGACCCCTTTTCCCCCCACACGCTTCACTGCGGTCATATCTTCGGGAAATTCAATATTGGCATATAAGGTGATCGGTGTACCATCTAAGGTATTGCAAGGTTGGCGTTTAATTTTATTTAAAATAGTACGCTGGCGTTTATCTTCTTGTTGTTTTTCATGATAGTGTGCCAAACAAGCTTCATCAGGGTTAACCAGTAAAACCCCTAAAAATCCATCAACAATCAAAATATCATCATGTTGAATAAGATGGCGTACACCACGTAAGCCAACAATGGCAGGTATCCCTAAACTACGGGCTAAAATAGCGGTATGAGAGGTTTTTCCCCCATATTCTGTTGCAAAAGCTAAGACACCATTATTTTGCATGAGTACCGTATCGGCAGGAGTTAAATCATCTGCTAAAACAATGGAGTTGGCGATATTTTTATCTGAATGATCACTGGGAAGTTCTGTATACCCACGTAAAATACGCTGTATACGGGAAACTACATGCTGTACATCTTCTTTTCGGCTGCTGAGATAGGGATCATCCATCCCTTCAAAGACTTTAATTAATTTATCGCATTGAACTTTTAGTGCCCACTCTGCATTACAATGTTGTGTTTTGATTAATTCAATCGGTGTTTCAACTAAAGAACTATCTTCCAACATGAGCAAGTGAATTTCAATAAATGCACCAATATCATTAGAGGTATTGGAGGGATCATCAGGGATATTGTCATGAATACACTTTAATTGCTGACGCGCAACACGCACAGCATTTTCAAAGCGCAGAATTTCATCCGCCAAACTTTGCTTTGGCAAGGTAAATTCATTCACCTCAATTTGCGTATGATCAATAAGGTGTACTTTGCCAATAGCAATACCCCTAGATACGCCAATACCATGCAGAGTGAACGTCACTCTTCTTCTCCAAATCCATTATTAATCAGTTCAACCAATTCATTCATGGCATGATTTTCATCATCTCCTGAAATTTCCAATTCAATTTCAGTACCTTTACTTGCCGCTAACAACATCACCCCCATAATACTTTTCCCATTGACTTCACGATGCTGTTTTTTTACTTGGATATCGCTTTCAAAGGAGGAAGCCAAACGAACCAATTTTGCTGCAGCACGCGCATGTAAGCCTAATTTATTCACAATGGTTAAATTTTGCTTTAACACGAGACCACCCTTTTTTATTTTAAAATAGTATTAACATCAAACACACCTTGGCAACCACCTGACACGGCTTTATTCGCTAAGGTTTCTAAATCAGCAGAAGGATAATTCATCAGTTTTACTAACATCGGTAAATTAACACCGCATACAATGCGTACACGGTAATTATGCATTAAGCTACAGGCAATATTGCACGGTGTTGCCCCAAATAAATCGGTTAAAATTAATACCCCGTGCCCTTTATTTAGTGTTGAATAAAGTTTTTCTGCATGATAACAGAAGGTTAATGGGTCATGCTCATGACGAATAGGGAGGGCTTTTGCAGGTAAAGGCAAAGGTCCCATCATTTGCTGCAAGCTATCTAAAAGGCTTGAACCAATATCATCATGAGTAATTAATAAAAGTCCGACACTCATGATAATTCTCGGTGTCTAACCAAAACACTGCTACGCTGTTGCTGAAAGTGAGCGGCTAATTGTTCTGCAATATAAACAGAGCGATGTTGTCCTCCTGTACAGCCTATGGCAATGGTTAAATAACTGCGGTTTTCTGCATCAAACTGTGGTAACCACGTGTTTAATAATGTGACTAAACTGTCTAGCATACGTGTCACACTAGATTCAGTTTTTAAATAATTAATAACTTCCTTATCGCGCCCTGTTAAACTACGCAGCTCCATTTGCCAATAAGGATTAGGCAGACACCGTACATCAAAGACAAAATTAACATCTCTTGGTACACCATGCTTAAAACCAAATGATTGAAATAAAATTGATAAGCCTGCTTTACTCTGTAAACCAACACGTGTACGAATCAAATCACGTAATTGATGCACATTGAGTTGACTGGTATTAATATGAATATCAGATTGGCTTTTTAAGCTATGTAATAACTCTTGTTCTTTTTGAATCGCTTCTAACAAGGGGAGGTGTTGAGAGCTTAAAGGGTGTTTGCGACGGGTTTCACTGAAGCGTTTGATGAGTACAGAATCATCTGCAGAAAGGAATAACACTTCATAAGGAATTTCGGTTTCTTGAAGACGGCTTAAAATATCAGATACATCATGTAATGCGGTGGTACGTGCATCAATCCCAACTGCTACACAAGGGTATTCATCTCCAAGTTGATACAGTTGTTCAGCAAAGGCAGGAAGCAGTACTACAGGTAAGTTATCAACACAGTATGCCCCCATATCTTCAAGGCTATGTAAGGTGATGGTTTTTCCTGCACCTGACAACCCACTGACAATAAGAAGCTTTACTGTTTTTTTCATTATTGCCCACCCTACGAGGTTATGATAATGATATGATTAAATGCATCAATTTATTATTTTTATAAATACACTATCCAACATGATGTATTATTTTAAGTGTTTGGGTATGTTGCAAGGCAGCATACCCAAAACAGTGGTTCTATTTATACCAAATTTATAGCATTTTATCACGCTTATTTAGCATAAATCACGCCGATTTAGTAACGGTAATGATTTGGTTTGTAAGGACCTTCTTTAGATAAGCTTAAGTATTTTGCTTGTTCTTCTGTTAATTCAGTAAGTTGGGCATTAATACGACCAAGATGCATACGGGCTACTTTTTCATCTAGGTGTTTAGGTAAAACATAGACTTCATTTTTGTAGTTATCTGAATTATTCCATAATTCAATTTGAGCCAGTACTTGGTTAGTAAAGGAGTTAGACATCACAAAACTAGGGTGTCCTGTTGCACATCCCAAGTTTACTAAACGTCCTTCGGCTAGCACAATAATACGTTTACCGTCTGGGAAAATAACGTGATCAACTTGCGGTTTAATATTTTCCCATGTGTATTGACGAATGCTTGCAATTGCAATTTCAGAATCAAAATGCCCAATGTTGCATACAATGGCTTGATCTTTCATGGCAACCATATGATCATGTGTGATCACATCCACATTACCTGTAGTGGTAACGAAGATATCCCCTTCTGGTGCAATATCATCCATTTTGACAACACGGTAACCTTCCATTGCTGCCTGTAATGCACAAATAGGATCAATTTCTGTGACTAATACTGTTGCACCCATGCCACGGAATGCTTGTGCGCAGCCTTTACCCACATCACCATAACCTAAAACAACACATACTTTACCCGCAACCATGACATCAGTGGCACGTTTAATACCATCTAATAAAGATTCACGGCAGCCATATAAATTATCAAATTTTGATTTTGTGACAGAATCATTCACATTGATAGCAGGGACTTTTAAGCTATCATCTTTCATCATTTCATATAAACGATGCACCCCTGTAGTGGTTTCTTCAGATAAACCTAATACATCCCCTAATAACTCAGGGTACTCATCGTGCATGATTTGAGTTAAGTCACCACCATCATCTAAAATTAAATTAGGACGCCAGCCATCAACACCAAAAATAGTTTGTTTAATGCACCAAATGGCTTCCTCTTCTGTTTCACCTTTCCATGCAAAAACAGGAATACCTTGTGCTGCAATGGCAGCGGCAGCATGATCTTGGGTAGAGAAAATGTTACATGAAGACCAACGGACTTCAGCCCCCAAGTCAATTAAGGTTTCAATTAATACAGCTGTTTGCACAGTCATGTGTAAACACCCTGCAATACGCGCACCTTTTAAAGGTTTTTCATCTGCGTACTCTTTGCGTAATTGCATTAAACCGGGCATTTCAGTTTCAGCAATGGCGATTTCTTTGTGCCCTAATTCGGCTAAGTTAATATCAGCGACTTTATAATCAGGATCGAGGTTAGTGATAGGTTGTGCGCTCATGAAATGACCTTAAAAATATAAATAAAACAAATAATGTAGAATAGAACAGCAAAAAGGTGTATCACACTATATATATTTAATAGAACGTGATACACCGCTTTTCTTTTCAATTAAAGATAAAAAGAATTAAATTCCTGCGGCAGCGCGTAAAGCTTCTGCTTTATCAGTACGCTCCCAAGTGAACTGTTCTTCTTCACGTCCAAAGTGTCCGTATGCTGCGGTATCTTTATAAATAGGACGTAATAAATCTAACATAGTGACTAAACCACGTGGGCGTAAGTCAAAATGCTCGCGGACAATTTCAGTTAAACGTGATTCAGCAATCACACCTGTACCAAAAGTTTCTACACGAATAGAAGTCGGTTCAGCCACTCCAATTGCATAAGATACTTGGATTTCACAACGTTCAGCTAAGCCTGCTGCAACAATATTTTTTGCAACATAACGGCATGCATAGGCAGCAGAACGATCTACTTTTGAAGGATCTTTTCCTGAGAATGCCCCACCACCATGACGCGCCATACCACCGTAAGTATCAACAATAATCTTACGTCCTGTTAAGCCACAATCACCAACAGGCCCCCCAATCACAAAACGCCCTGTTGGGTTAATGTAAATACGTGCATCACTGTTTAAGCGTTCACCTAATACAGGTTTAATAATTTCTTCCATGACCGCTTCACGGATTGTTTCATTATTTACATCAGGATCATGTTGTGTAGATAAAACGACTGCATCAACGCTAGTTGGCTTGCCATCCTCATAACGGAAAGTCACCTGACTTTTAGCATCAGGGCGTAACCAAGGTAATGTACCATTTTTACGTACTTCAGCTTGGCGTTTTACTAAACGATGTGAGTAAGTAATCGGGGCAGGCATTAATACATCAGTTTCATTTGATGCATAACCAAACATTAAACCTTGATCCCCTGCGCCTTGCTCATGATCATTTGTTTCATCAACCCCTACCGCAATATCAACAGATTGTTTACCAATTGCTGAAATGACCGCACATGATTCCCAGTCAAAGCCCATTTCAGAGCTGTTATAACCAATTTCTTTCACTGTTTGGCGGACAATTTCTTCTGTATCCACCCAGCTATTAGTACTAATTTCACCCGCTACGACAACCATACCTGTTTTCACTAAGGTTTCGCAGGCAACACGTGCATTGGTATCTTTGGTTAATAAAGCATCTAAGATTGCATCAGAGATTTGATCAGCAACTTTATCAGGATGACCTTCTGATACAGATTCAGATGTAAACAGTACACGTTCAGACATAATATCCTCTTTATTTAGTGTGGTTAAGTTGGGATAGTGTGTTATGAGCTCATTTAAATCATAGCAAATTAAAAAATAACGTTTTACCAGTATAGTAAAAAATATCATCTTTTATACAATGAGTTTATTAGGTTAATAAAAATAACTCTTCACTGTTACACAAATAATAATATAAATCGATATCTAAATTAATAAATACAGTAATAAATTGTATTAACTGGGGATTTATTGGTTAAATAAAAGAGCTAAAACGGTTTATTATTTTTTATCTTCATTGGTAATTGAAGTTACACAATAGAACCAAATAGACTCTGTGAGTATTTGTGATCTCTCATTTTACGGATGTCATTATCTTATACATAGTAATGACGTTGCGTGCAACGTCCTTGTGATCTCATTCATTCCACACCCCTTAATTCATAACTATCATAATAGAACCCATGAGGTGAATATGATTAAATTTAATAAAACACTATTTTATTTTTCAATCATCCCGCTGTCATCAACCATGGCTGAATTGGATTTAGTGAAAAGCGTTGCATGCAACACCACTACGATTTGCTGAATATCATCATGTTCTGATGAGTGCATAGCCTCAGTTGGTAATTTCAATTTTTAAAAATGATGAAAGTGAAGATACTATTCATTTGAGTGCTTCACCTAAATAATTGATAGCTTTTTATATAAAAATAAAAGACTGGTAACCCTAAAATACATTGATACTAGTAAGTTGTTTTAGGATCACCGATATATTTAAATTATTAGTTTATGAAGCAGTAGCCAAATCAATTCCTTGTGTGGCAATCTCTGCTAGCCAATGAATTTGCTCAGGGGTAATCACATAAGGCGGCATAAAATACACAACATTGCCTAATGGGCGTAATAAAGCCCCTTGTGAAATAGCATGTTGGTATACAGTAATGCCTCGGCGTTCTTGCCACGGATAGCTAACCTTATTATTTTTATCTTGCACCATCTCCATCGCAATGACCATGCCTTGCTGGCGCACATCACTGACATGAGGGTGATCACGTAAATGGGCTGTTGCATCATGCATGGTTTGAATTAATAATTGATTTTCTTCAATCACATTATCTTCTTGAAAAATATCAAGTGTTGCTAAAGCAGCAGCACATGCTAATGGGTTACCTGTGTAACTATGAGAGTGTAAAAAAGCATTCAACTTGGTGTAATCATCATAAAAAGCAGCGTACATTTTATCCGTAGTTAAAATGGCGCATAAAGGTAAGTAACCTGATGTTAAACCTTTTGATAAACACATGAAATCAGGTGTAATATCAGCCTGTTCACATGCGAATAATGTCCCTGTACGCCCAAATCCTACTGCAATCTCATCTGCAATTAGATGTACATCATATTGTGTACAAAGTTCACGTAAACGAGTGAGATAAATGGGGTGGTGCATATGCATACCCGCAGCACATTGCAATAAAGGTTCAATGATAAAAGCAGAAATTTCATCCGATTTTTCAGCAAATAAAGCTTCTACATGCTTAATTTGGCGTAAGGCAAATTCTTTAGCAGATTCCCCTTCTTCAGCAAAATGTGCAGCAGGGGAAGGGACTTTGAGCGTTTCCATTAATAACGGCGCATAGGTTTCTTTATATAAAGCAACGTCTCCCACCGCTAAGGTACCAAGGGTTTCACCATGATAGCTGTTCTCTACACAAACAAATTTATTTTTCTTTTTCCTACCGTTGTTGAGCCAAAAATGAAAGCTCATTTTTAGTGCGACTTCCACCCCTGAAGAGCCATTATCCGCATAAAAACAACGTGTTAAGCCTTCTGGTGTAATGTTAACTAATCGTTCAGATAATTCTATAACAGGCTCATGGGTAAAGCCCGCTAAAATAACATGTTCTAGTTGATCAACTTGATCTTTAACAGCTTGCCCAATACGAGGGTTAGCATGACCAAATATATTCACCCACCACGAACTGACAGCATCTAAATAACGTTTACCTTCAAAATCCTCTAGCCATACCCCATCGCCTTTTTTAATGGGGACAAGTGGCAAAATACCTTCATCATGATCCTTCATTTGTGTGCAAGGGTGCCATAATGCTCGAAGGTCACGTTGTATCATATCGTGATTTTTCATGCTGAATTACTCTATAGTGTTATATATAAATAATTAAAACCAATAACCCAATAATATTCAATATAATGATAACGAAGTATTTCATTATATAAATAAGCGTGTTTTTATATGGCTAAGGTAAATAAGGCAAGAGCATTTTAATGTGGTCACGATAATTATAAGTACAGGGTTACACAATAAAAAGGTGTAACCGAGTATTATGTGTTAAATATCGCTAAACATTAAGGCGGTGAGAATAAAATCTAAGCCTAACACTGCAAGTGAGGAGCTGACAACTGTTCGAGTCGTTGCTCGACTGACTCCTTCTGATGTAGGGATACAATCATAGCCTTCAAATACAGCAATCCATGTGACGACAATCCCAAATACAATACTTTTAATTAAACCATTCCCAATATCTTCAAATAAGCCTACCTTAGCCTGCATTTGTGACCAAAATGCGCCTTGATCAACGCCTAAGAATTCAACGGCAACCATGTAGCCGCCTAAAATAGCAATGGCACTAAAAATAGTGACAAGTATGGGTAAAGAAATAATACCTGCCAATAAACGTGGGGCAATAATATGCTTTAATGGATTCACTGCCATCATTTCCATGCCAGCCAGTTGTTCTGTGGCTTTCATGAGTCCAATTTCTGCGGTTAGTGCTGATCCTGCACGCCCAGCAAACAGCAGCGCAGTCACCACAGGAGCAAGCTCACGGACTAAAGATAAGGCAAGTAAAACCCCAATGGTTTCTGTCGCACCAAAATCAACCAGCCCTGTATAATATTGTAAGCCCAGTACCATCCCAACAAATAAGCCTGATACCGCTATAATAGTCAGTGATAACACCCCTACTGCATAAATTTGCTGAATAATTAAGGAAGGGCGCATTAATAAGGCAGGAATTTGGGCAATCACTTGTATTATAAAAAGGTGGGCACGCCCTAAACGGGTAAAAAAACTCAGTGTTGCGTGTCCAATAGCTTGAAGTTTTGTCAGCATATTTCCTTATCCTATTAAATCGTGGTGGTAGTCAGGGGCTGGGTAATGAAAAGGGACAGGGCCATCTGGCTCACCATGCATAAATTGGCGCACCCATGCAGAATCAGACTGATTTAAATCATCAGGTGTCCCTGATGCCACCACTTTTCCATTTGAAATCACATGAATGATATCTGCAATTGCGGCTGTTTCATGAATATCATGCGAGACAATAATACTGCTTAAGCCTAAGGCATCATTGATAGAACGAATTAAATTAACCAGTACCCCCATAGAAATGGGATCTTGCCCTGTAAAAGGTTCATCATACATAATCATCATCGGATCAAGTGCGAGGGCACGTGCTAAAGCAACACGGCGTGCCATCCCTCCCGATAATTCACTGGGTTTTAAATCTCGTGCACCACGCAATCCAACAGTATGTAATTTCATCAACACAAGGTGGGAAATTAAACTTTCAGATAAATCAGTATGTTCACGTAACGGAAAAGCAACATTTTCAAATACAGTTAAATCAGTTAATAAAGCACCACTTTGGAATAACATACCCATACGCTTGCGTAAGGCATATAACTGTTTTGTTGACAGGTTGTTAAGCGTCTCCCCGTCTACTTCTATAGAACCTGCTAGAGGAGAAAGTTGTCCTCCAATTAATCTTAATAGGGTTGTTTTTCCCGTACCACTAGGTCCCATAATTGCGGTGACTTTACCACGTGGAATATCTAAATTAATATCATCAAAAATAAGACGGTCACCCCGTGCATATTGTAAACCACGTATTTTAATCAGTGGCTTTTGCGAGTTACTTGCATCTGTCATCTATACGATCCCACTAAAAAGTGCTTTAATAAGTAAAAGAAACATTTTTAAAAACATGTCACAATTATAACAAGTGTTATAGTTATACCGTGTTTTTTCCTTTAATTTATCTTTAAATTTGTATTGAATACACAGAATTATCACAGCTGGACTATTTTTTGCTCATAAAAAAAATAATACACACCTTGATGTCCTACTTCTGAAGCTCCTATAAGAACAATGGTTTTTAAAAAATATCTTTCTATTATTGCTGTTTTATGTATTGGTAGCCTATTGTCTGCTGTAGTTTTTATTTCAGCACGGGACATGGAATACCGTAGTATTGAAATGAATTTTGCAAAAACAGTGCAAGGGCAATTTGATGCAGTCAGTAATAATTTGACTGATTATGCTGAATCATTAGACATTCTGTCAGATTTTTATGCCACCCAAACAACTGTGAGCTATCAGAATTTTCGTACCTTTACCTCTCCTATTTTACACCGACATAAAGCAATCAAATCTTTAGCATGGATACCCTTGGTGGATCATGAGCAGCGTGAAGCCATGGAAGATTATGCAAAAACCTATTATTTTATTTATAACTTTACTGAATACGTACCAGAAAAAAACTATATTACCGCACAAAAGCGTGATAATTACTTACCTGTGTATTACCTTGTTCCAAATTTAAATAATGATAAATACCTTGGTTTTGACTTTGCTTCCTACCCTGATGCGCTAAAAACGCTCAATAAATCACGAGATCATGGGGGGAAAGTTATCATGACTCAATTACCACAATTACAGCATGATAGTAAAACAGATATTATTATTTTTTACCCCATTTATAAGCAAGAGTTTCCAAAATATAACAGTGCCCAACGCCGTACAGCATTACAAGGGTTTGTAGCAGGTACATTTCATTTAACTGAAATTTTAAAGGAAGCTATCCATAAAACCCCTCTTATTGATTTTGAATTTATACTCAAAGATATTACAGATGTAAAAAACCATTTTTCTCTATATCGTCATGTCACAGAAGCACAATTTTCCTCATCAGAGTCAATACAAAAGAAAATCATTAAAAAAAGTATCATGATTGCTGATCGTGAATGGCAACTTACATTTAAACTATTAAATCCTTATAGCTTCTTTGGTAATACATGGCAGCCTAGAGCTGTGTTAATCATGGGGATTAGCTTAACATTACTCATTTCCTTGTATCTATTAAATATGGTACGACGTTCAGAGGCTTTACAACGTGAAATTGAAGAGCGGCAAAATATAGAGGGAATGCTTGTACAACGTGATAAAGAGTTTCGGGAATTTGTGAATGTTGCCCCTGTGATGTTATGGATGACAGATCCAATAGGACAATGTTTATTATTAAATCAAACGTGGCAAAAATTTACTGGTGCAGATTTAGCAAACGAAAATTTTACTGAAAAATGGACAAATAGTATTCATCCTGATGATTTGATGATTTGTCTAGAAGTGTATACAGAAGCCTTTTTTGAAAAACATGATAATTTCACCATGACTTATCGTGTTCAGCGGCATGATGGGGAATACCGTTGGATCAGTGAAAACAGCATTGCCCGCTTTAATGAATATGGCGAATTTATGGGCTTCATTGGAGCGGGAATTGATATTACTGAACAAAAACGCATGGAAGAAGAATTACGAGTGCATGAAGAGCAATTTCGCACTTTTGTAAACTTTGCCCCTGTGATGTTGTGGATGAGTGATGAAGTCGGTAAATGTACCTTATTTAATCAAACATGGTTAGATTTTACAGGACGTAGTTTAGAAGAAGAATTACAAGCAAAATGGGGGGAAACTATCCACCCAGATGATATAGAACGTTGTACTAATATTTATGATGTCGCATTCAAAACTCACCAAGGGTTTAAATTAATTTACCGCTTCTACCGCCATGATGGTGAATATCGTTGGATTAGTGAAACCACCAGTGCACGCTTTGATGTGAACCAAAATTTCTTAGGTTTTATTGGTGCTTGTACTGATATTACTGAACAAAAAAATGCCCAAAAAGCCTTAAATGATAGCCAACGCCGTTTAACTACTTTAATGCGTAATTTACCGGGGATGGCATACCGTTGTGCCAATGATGGGCAGTGGTCAATGGTATTTGCAAGTGAGGGCTGCTACAGCTTATTAGAGTATACCCCTCATGATATTATGAATAGGAAGGTTCTTTATATCAGAGACATAGTGCACCCAGAAGATAAACATTATGTATGGAAAAATATAAAACAAGCCTTAAAAGAACAACGTGCTTATACCCAAACTTATCGTATTTTTACTGCATCAGGCAGCTTAAAATGGGTTTGGGAACAGGGGCAGGGAGTCTTTAATGAACAAAATGAATTAGAAACATTAGAAGGTTTTGTCGCGGATATCACTGAACAAAAACAAAATGAAGAAGCCTTAAATGATGCAAAAGAGATGGCGGAAACGGCCAATATAGCAAAAAGCCAATTTTTAGCGAATATGAGTCATGAATTACGCACACCTCTCAATGCAATCTTAGGCTATACCGAGATTTTACAAGAAGATGTTGATGAGCTAAATTATGAAAATTGTACCGTTGATTTAGAGAAAATTTATACTTCTGCAAAACATTTACTAAACCTAATTAATGATATTTTAGATATCTCAAAAATTGAAGCAGGACGGGTACAATTAGAAATTCAAAAGTGTGCTCTGGCACCTATTGTTAATAGCATTTATGAAACTATTCAACCTGTGGCACAAACACGTAGTAATAAAGTCATACTTGATTGTGCAAGTAATTTGGGGGATGCTTATATTGATGAAGAAAAAATTCGTCAAGTATTACTAAACTTACTTGGAAATGCGGCAAAATTTACCAGTGATGGACATATCTTTTTTACTATCAAACGAGAAGAAATTGCTGACTTAACATGGTTAGTTTTTACTATTAAAGATACAGGGATTGGTATCACCCCCGAACAACGCCAGCATCTTTTTAAAACTTTTAACCAAGCCGATAATTCTCCCACACGTGAATATGGTGGAACAGGTCTAGGACTTGCTATTACCTATAATCTGATTCAGATGATGCATGGTGAAATTACAGTAGACAGTGTTTTTAATGAAGGCAGTATTTTTACTATTCGTATCCCATCAAAACAACCAACAGACAGTGAATAATTGCTAAACTAAAAGCTTATATTATTTAATAAAGTTAAGTGCTTATCAGAAAATAATGATATCCATAAAACCTTTCTTTATTAAATTCAATCCTCTTCATTTCATAAGCTCTATTATGGTGGCTATGAATTAATGGTTGTGGAATGAATAGGATCTCGAGGGCGTTGTATGCAAGGTCACTACAAGATACTGACATCAGTAAAATGAGAGATTACAGAGTTTATTTGGTTCTATTGTGTAACTTCAGTTATTTACCGACAGCAAAGCCATTGTCTTCTTTTTAATCATAAAAAATGCATATCAATATTAATATCACAACACAGCAATTACAGTGTATAGATAACAATGAAATTATTTTTCACACACCTGTCTCTACTGCAAAAAATGGAGTAGGTGAACAACTTAATAGTGGTTGTACACCACGTGGACAGTTTGCAATTTATAAAAAAATTGGACAAGACTGTGCTGATAATACTGTTTTTATTGGGCGCAAACCCACAGGGGAGATTTATACTTCCAACTTAGGAGAAAATGCCCCTACTCGTGACTGGATACTAACCCGTATTTTATGGTTAACAGGGCTTGAGCAAGGCAAAAATTTAGGCGGAAAGTGTGATACTTTACAGCGTTATATCTATTTACATGGCTGTCCAGATAGTTGTGTAATGGGGGTGCCTGCTTCACATGGTTGTATTCGACTCTCTAATAAAGCCATTACAACGGTATTTAATTTAGTAAAAGAAGGGACTAAAGTTATGATACAAGAATAGTAATATTTTGATAAACAAGATAAAAATTATTTTCAGATAAAAAACATTCTTTATTTCATTAAAAAAACTTGCAAAAAAAAATATTCTGACTATGCTAGTAGCATTATCTTAAATAGTATAAAGCAAAGAACACGATAACTTTACCATGTTTTCAAAGCACCCTGCACAATTAAATAATTTTGCAACTGCATCTACCATGCAACGGTGTTCTATTGCCTCTCTTCTTGCTACTCTCCTACCTCTTTTAGGTTGGCTACTGCCGTCTGGCAGTAAGTAATCAAATCTGCCTTCGCGTAGGCAAAAAGCGCAACAACTGAATTCTCCATAGTAAACAAAACTAAAAATTAACGATATTTTTATGCACGTTGCTTAATACGTATTGCATCATAGCGTGTGTAAAAAATAAATCGGAGTAAGCATCATGTCTGATAATTTAATTATTTTTGATACAACCATGCGTGACGGTGAGCAAAGCCCCGGTGCGTCCATGACTCGTGAAGAAAAAGTCCGCATTGCAAAATCATTAGAGAGAATGCGTGTTGATGTCATTGAGGCAGGTTTCCCCATTGCCAGCCCTGGGGATTTTGAATCTGTGCGTGCAGTTGCCCGTACTGTTAAAGAAAGTACAGTGTGTGGTTTAGCCCGTGCCTTATATCCTGATATTGATAGAGCTGCTGAAGCCTTAAAAGAAGCTAAATCATCACGTATTCACACTTTTATTGCTACCTCTCCTATTCATATGGAGAAAAAATTATGTATGACCCCTGACGAAGTGGTGGAGCAAGCGGTTAAAGCCGTAAAACGTGCACGCCAATACACAGATGATGTGGAATTTTCTCCTGAAGATGCAGGGCGTTCTGAATTGCCTTTCTTATGCCGCATCATTGAAGCGGTGATTAATGCAGGAGCTAAAACCATTAATATTCCTGATACAGTGGGCTATAACTTACCTGATCAGTTTGGGGCATTAATTAAACAAATTATTGAAAATACAGCAAATGCAGATAAAGCCATCTTCTCTGTGCATTGTCACAATGATTTAGGTTTAGCAGTGGCAAACTCTTTAGCTGCGGTTAATAATGGGGCGCGTCAAGTAGAGTGTACTGTAAATGGTTTAGGCGAACGTGCGGGAAATGCTTCTTTAGAAGAAGTCGTGATGGCAATCCGTACCCGCCAAGATCGTTTTGATTGTGATACCAGTATTGATACCACTCAAATCATGAACTGTTCACGTTTAGTCTCTAATATTACAGGCTTCCCTGTACAACCGAATAAAGCGATTGTTGGACAAAATGCTTTTGCACATGAATCAGGTATTCATCAAGACGGCGTATTAAAAAACCGTGAAACTTACGAAATCATGAAAGCGGAAGATGTGGGCTGGAATGCAAATCGTATGGTATTAGGTAAGCATTCAGGACGTAGTGCTTTCCGTGACCGTTTAGACACATTAGGCATTACATTTGATTCAGTAGAAGACTTAAATGCAGCCTTCACACGTTTTAAAGAGATTGCAGATAAAAAACACGAAATTTATGATGAAGATTTACAAGCTTTAGTCACTGATACAGTGAACAAAGAAGCGGATCAAGCGATTAAATTAGTCTCTTTAAAAGTCTGCTCTGAAACAGGTGAAAAGCCACACAGCTATATCACTTTAAATATTAATGGTGAAGAGAAAAATGCTGATGCCATTGGTGGGGGGCCTGTTGATGCTATTTATGCTGCGATTGAAAACTTAATTGCCAGCCAAGCTAATTTATTAGTCTATTCTGTTAATAATGTGACAGATGGTATTGATGCACAAGGTGAAGTCAGTATCCGTTTAGAAAAAGGCGGACGTATTGTCAATGGACAAGGAGCAGATACTGATATTGTTATTGCTTCTGCTAAAGCCTATATCAGTGCTGCAAATAAATTATTATACCCTCAAGAACGTAAGCATCCACAAGCTGCGCCGCAAGTTTAATTTTCTGATAACGAGGTAAGCAATGAACCGCTCTACACAGTATTTACATGCGATGGGTATTAAACTCTGGGTAAGGCGTTCATTGCAAGCAGCTGACTTTACTGCTGAAGTATCAGCAGGTATAGCAGAGAATACAATGCAGGAAATAAAATCTGTGGAATCTGTGGAATCTGTGGAATCTGTGGAATCTGTGGAATCTGTGGAATCTGTGGAATCTGTGGAATCTGTGGAATCTGTGGAATCTGTGGAATCTGTGGAATCTGTGGAGTCTGTGGAGTCTGTGGAGTCTGTGGAGTCTGTGGAGTCTGTGGAGTCTGTGGAGTCTGTGGAGTCTAGCGAACAACAACTAGAGCAGGTGGAAAATACCTCACCCGCCTCACTTGTTCGCCTTGTAGCATGGGATAGTTTTTTAAAAGAATATCACCCTCATCACCACCCTACTCACCAGAAGCTAAACTGGGTTGTATTGATAGATCTCCCTGAAAAACGTCATACAGAAAAAGATCGACTTTTTCTTGCCCAGTTTCAACAACTTTTTAGTGATATTTTATACAGTATAGGTTTACCTCTTTCTCAATTAACAATTATTCACCTAGATAAATCAGCAGGTGCTGAGCCTCAACACTATCATCAACAACTAACTCAACAATTAAGTAAGTATAAGCCTGAACTTATATTATGTCTGGGTGAGTTTGCAATACAAAAACTCCTTTTAATTAAGAAACCACTCAAGCAGTTACGTGCTGATACTGAATTAGTCTATGGACTACAACATACGCCTGTAATCGCTTTATACCACCCTGCATACTGTTTGCATAAACAAAGTAGCAAATCTACTTTTTTAAGTGATTTGTGCAAAGTGCATCAGCGTATTCAGGAGTTCACTGCATGAGTGCCGTATTACAACCGATATTAAATTTTCGTAAAATACTCGAAGAGGATTTAGATATTGTTTTAAGCATTGAAAATAATGCACATATATTTCCGTGGTCAATAGTGAATTTTCGTGATTGTTTACGTGCAGGATATCAACTGGAACTATTAGAATGTAATGGAGTAATTGTTGGATTTGGGATCTTATCAATGGGGGCAAGAGAAGGACATATTTTAAATGTTTGTGTTGCACCTCAATACCAATGCCGAGGTTTTGGACACTATATCATGCAACAATTAATACACATTGCTCAACGACATCAAACTGAAAATTTATTCCTAGAAGTACGCCCTAGTAATAAAGCAGCAATACACTTATATAACAAGCTAGGTTTTAACCAAGTTGGTTTACGAAAAAATTATTATCCAGATTTCAATAAGAAACGTGAAGATGCATTAATTTTTGCCTTGAATTTATAAAAAACTAATAAAAAAGGCTTGCAATCCAAGCGCAGTTGTATATAATGCTCACTCTCAACTGCTGATGAGCACTGCAAACATGCAGGATACATCAAAAGTTGTGGACAATTTGGAGAGGTGGCCGAGCGGCTGAAGGCGCTCCCCTGCTAAGGGAGTATACGTTAATCGCGTATCGAGGGTTCGAATCCCTCCCTCTCCGCCATTTATTATATGTTGCGCTTGTAGCTCAGCTGGATAGAGTACCTGGCTACGAACCAGGCGGTCGGAGGTTCGACTCCTTCCAAGCGCGCCATTTTAATAAATAAAAGAGTTTTATTACTTTTATCTTAAGTTTAAAAAGTAAACGTTGCGCGCTTGTAGCTCAGCTGGATAGAGTACCTGGCTACGAACCAGGCGGTCGGAGGTTCGACTCCTTCCAAGCGCGCCATTCCCTTCCTTTAAATTCTTTATTAATTTTTGCAATATGTGCCCAATCATTGGACTTTGTGGAAGTCACCGCACAGGTAAAACAACACTTGCCGAAGCTGTTAGCAAAGATTTAGCTATTCCTTTTTTTCGTACAACGACTTCTGAAGTATTTAAAGCCCACGGCTTAAATCCTGCTGATCCAATGGATTTTAAAACCCGTTTATGGATTCAAGATCGCGTCATTGATGCAGCAGAACAAAAATGGCAAAAAAGCGACTTATCACGTGGTTTAATTACAGATCGCACGCCGTTGGATATGTTGGCGTATACCTTAGCTGATATTCAAGGTAAAACAGACGTTGATTATCCCACCTTACATGCATATAGTGAACGCTGTTTTCAGTTAACGAACGCCTTATTTACACAACTTGTTGTAGTACAACCTGCCATTCCCTTAGTTTATGAAGAAGGCAAAGCTGCCTTAAATCAAGCCTATATTGCACATTTAAATAGCCTCATCATTGGTTTATGCCATGATCGTCAGCTAACAATTCCCGCCACTTTGTTACCTTATGAAGTACTGCCTGTCCCTGAACGCGTACAATTTATTGCAGATTTAATTCAATAATTCCCCCATATTTTACTTAAAATATAGGTGTAGATAAGCTTAATTTGCAGCTGAGGTATTATTGATAGACTTGCGTAATACAAAAAAGCAAATTTTGATATCTTTGTAATGCTCATCAGCACAAAAATAATCAACAGGTTCAGTGACCTTTTCTACCTTCAAGTGTTCCAATGTCTCAAGCTCTTCAAATAATAAAGGGCTGATTAAATCTTGCCGATGACTAAAAATAATAGTGCCATCATCTTTGGTTACATGGGAAAAATGATTTAAAATCTGCTTAATTTCACTTTCACTAAAACGAGAAAAAACCCCAATACTCACCACTCCTTCAGCACTTTTTTCTGTAAAAGGCAATGGCTCTAATAAATTGTGTTTCAGTGTTTTAGAGTAAACCCCTTTAGATTCAGCTTCTTTAAGAGAGTTTAAGGAAATATCCAGACCCACTACATCTGAGAAGTTATGCTGATTCAGTTCTATCCCTAATAGCCCTGTTCCACAACCTGCTTCAATCAAGGTGCCATCAGGGTTAGAGATATGCTCTTTAATGACTACACCTGCCTGTTGAGGGGCTGCATAACCTTTTTTTACCATTTCAGAGTCATACGTACTAAAAATTTTGTCATACTCCTCTTCTACATCTTTAGGGTGTTTGGAAATATTATTAAGCCATTTTTCTGTATCAGCTTTCATATTTAAATATCCTTTAAATAATTATTGTTTTGTAGTGTGCTTTTTAGGCATGAAGAGCCAAACCGTCTTCCATATAACGACTTCGACCAATTTGAGTTAAACGTTTTTGCCACTCAAAAATTTCTAAATAACTAAGGTGTTTACTATCAACTGATGTTGTCCAAATACTACCAAAAATACTGGGGTCATCAAAACGTAATAAACCTGATTGACGTATATACTCTGATTGAGCAGTCCCCGGAATAATAGATAAAGAGAAAGGGGCAACTTGAAACTTAACATGTGGATTTACTGAAGCTAATTCTTCGTATAAATCCCAAATGGCTTCTTCAAGACGTGATAATGTATCATGACTATCATCAGCAAAGCCAATAATAATACCATAACGGATATAAGCCGTGCCTGTACGCACAATGGCTTTCATAATATCTCGATGTTCTTGCCAAGGGAGCAGCTTTTTATAATTTTCTCTTCCGAAAACAGGGCGTTCAGCAGGTAAATAGGCAAAATAACAGCCTTTATTACCGTCCCACTCCATCAAAGAAGCAATTAATTCATCGTCAGGGGTTAAATCTGCATTTTTACGATTAATACCTCGCCCTAGCGTCATTTTTTTTAACTCAATGCCATTATTCCAGAAAACAGCTAATTCTAAATCTCGGAGAATTTGCATGATTTCTAAAACATCATCTCGCCCGCCTTTCTTTAAAATACGTCCTAAAAACTGATCAGAGGAAAGCATCACTGCTTTAGCACCTGCTTGCTTTTGTAACTCTGCCCACTGTCCAACCCGTTCAGGTGACATGGCACGATAGCCGACATGATACTTAGGTGTTTGACAAAAATCACAGGTACGATCACAACCAATATCAGTAAAAATTGAGCCAATACCCCAATTTTCCTCAGGTAGAGGTAAGCCTTTAAATTCTGTCCCTAAACATTGCTTTGCGGTGTCTAATGAAGGCAATGCCCAGTCTTCGGGATGTAATGGTTTGCTGGGACGAGCAGGAGGTTGATCCCCATTAGCAAGCATCACCCCCGATAATTTTTCTTTAGGAGTATGACCTAATACATACCCCATAATATCAACATTAGCAGCCCCTGATTTATCTAAAACAACGGCTGTTGCACCAGCAGCAATATACTCTAAAGGGGAAGCAATGGCATCAGAACCGCCAACAATAACAGGTCGACCTTGACTGGCAAAATGCTTAATTGTCATAAAGGCAATTTCACGATTTTGGGAAAAATTATTGGTAATTCCCCACACATCATGCTTATCTGGAGCGGTTGTTGTTAAATTTTGTCCCAGATAAATTTTAGTAAACTTATCCCCTCCCCATTTAAACGACCCATAATCCTCTTGGTAATCCCCTTTGGTTAGGTTAATGAGTTCTACATTAAACCCAGCACCTTGGAGACTGGCAAGTAATACCTGTTTACTAATTAAGACACTTTCACTGTATCGATGCCCCAGCCAATTATTACCTTGTGAGTTTAATAGACCAAATTCAGGTAATTCAATTAAGCCAATACTGACCTTTTCAGGTGAGAACATGAACTTTTTTCCTTTTTATTTACACTAAGCGACCATAATCCATATATTTGTTATTACCACCAATATTCATTAAGCGTAATTGCCATTCAGCAATGTCTTCATAACTTAAATGAAAGGTATCTACAGAAGGTGTCCAAATACTACCAAATAAGCTTGGTTCATCAAAATGTAATAAGCCTTCACTGCGAATGTGGTTGGATTGAGGTGTCCCTGGGATAGGGGAAAGGGATAGTGCATTAATTTGGAATTTTAAATTAGGATTAACTGAGCTTAAATCTTCATGTAACTCCATTAAAGCTTCTTCAAGACGTAATAGGCTTTCAGTGTCATCATCAGGAAACCCAATAATCACTCCGTAACGAATATGTGGTTGCGTTGTTTGTGCAATCGCTCGCATAATATCGAGATGCTCTTGCCAAGGTAATAACTTACTGTAATTTTCCCTTCCTACAACAGGGCGTTCCCCTGGTAAATAAGCAAAGTAACAGCCTGCATTCCCATCCCAATCAAATAAGGCAGAAATCAACTCTTCATCAGGGCGTAAATCTTTCCCACTTTCACGATTAATACCCCGTCCACGGGTCATTTTTTTGAGCTCTAAGCCATTAAACCACATGATACCCAGTTCTAAATCTCGAATACCTTGCATAATATCAAGCACTTCTTGGCGACCTTCTTTTTTTAGAATACGCCCTAAAAACTGATCCGAACCATTTAAAACTAATTTTGCACCTGCTTCTTTTTGTCGTTCAAACCATTTTAATGTGGTGTCCACTGACATCGCGCGAAAACCGTTATGATAATTAGGCGTTTGACAAAAATCACATTGTCTATCACAACCAATATCGGTGACAACAGAACCGATTAAAGTGTTTTCCTCAGGCAGAGCAAGTCCTCGATATTCTGTACCTAAACATTGTTGTGCCACTGATACATCAGGTAAAGCCCAATCTTCTATACGCGCTGGTCGTCGTACTCGAGCAGGGGGTTGCTCACCTTCTGGCAACATCACACCAGATAAACTTTCTCTTTCTATTTTGCCTAACACATACTCTATTACAGGCGCATTGGCTGCCCCTGATTTATCCAGTACAACAGCCGCCGCCCCTGCTGCAAAATAAGGCTCGGGGGAGGCAATCGCATCAGAGCCGCCAACCACCACAGGTCGCCCTTGGCTGGCGAGATGTTTTATTGTTAAACAGGTAATTTCACGTTGTTGTGAAAAGTTGCAAGTAACCCCCCATACATCATGGCGCGTTGGGTCAATCTCGCTAATATTGTCACCAATACATACTTTTTTGAGAACTGACCCTCTCCATGTCACCGTTCCATAAGCCTCTTGGTGATCCCCTTTTCTTAAATTAATTAACTCTGTTTCAAACCCTGCGCCCTGTAGGTTTGATATTAAAATCTGTTTACTGATTAAACAGTTATTACGATCTTCAACTAACCAGTTTTTACCCGTTGAATCAACTAAACCAAGTAAAGGTACTTCAACTAAGCCAATGGTTATTGTGTCCGATGAATGCATAAATATCCCCCCGCATTTCTAGTAGAAATGCTGTAACAATAAGTTTACCTAAATAATGTATTGATACTAGCTGCCATAATTCATGTATTCTTCTGTTTGCCTAGAATCACTGCCAATTTTCATTAAGCGCAATTGCCAGTCAGCAACCTCTTCATAGCTTAAATGAAAGGTATCAACAGACGGCATCCAAATACTACCGAATAAACTTGGCTCATCGACATGTAATAAACCTTGGCTACGAATATAATTAGATTGCGGTGTTCCTGGAATAGGAGAGAGGGATAAAATATTAAGTTGAAGTATTAAATTAGGATTAATAGATGTTAATTCATCGTATAATTCTATTAATGCCTCTTCAAGGCGCAACATACTTTCAGTATCATCATCAGGAAAGCCAATAATGACCCCATAACGAATATGCGGTAATGTGGTTTCAGCAATGGCACGCATAATATTAAGATGTTCTTGCCAAGGTAATAATTTACTGTAGTTTTCACGCCCAACAACGGGACGTTCTCCCGGTAAATAAGCAAGATAACAGCCTGCATTCCCATCCCAATCAAATAAAGCGGAAATCAGTTCTTTATCAGGGCGTAAATCTTTCCCACTTTCACGATTGATACCGCGTCCACGCGTCATTTTTTTCAACTCTAAGCCATTAAACCACATGACTCCTAGCTCTAGGTCTCGAATACCTTGCATAATATCAAGCACTTCTTGGCGACCTTCTTTTTTTAGAATACGCCCTAAAAATTGATCAGAGCCATTTAAAACCAACTTTGCGCCTGCTTCTTTTTGTCGTTCAAACCATTTTAGAGTGGTTTCCACTGACATGGCTCTAAACCCCTTGTGATAACTTGGGGTTTGACAAAAATCACATTGCCTATCACAACCAATATCGGTGACAATAGAACCAATTAAGGTGTTTTCATCTGGTAAAACAAGCCCTCTATATTCTGAACCTAGACATTGTCGCGCCACAGATACATCAGGTAATGCCCAATCTTCTATACGTGTTGCTTGTCGCACTCGGGCGGGGGGCTGCTCACCTTCTGGCAACATTACCCCAGATAAACTTTCTCTTTCTATTTTACCTAACACATACTCTATTACAGGCGCATTAGCTGCCCCAGATTTATCGAGCACCACTGCTGCTGCACCAGCTTCCAGATAAGGTTCAGGCGCAGCAATCGCATCAGATCCCCCTACCACAACAGGTTTACCCTTGCTAGCAAGATGTTTTATGGCTAAACAGGCAATTTCACGCTGTTGTGAAAAGTTACATGTAATCCCCCAAACATCATGACGAGTGGGGTCAATATCAGTAATTTTATCACCAAAATATACTTTTTTTAGTACTGTACCTCTCCATGTAACCGTTCCGTAAGTTTCTTGGTATTCCCCTTTTCTTAAATTAATTAATTCTGTTTCAAACCCTGCACCTTGTAGATTTGACATTAAGATTTGCTTACTAATTAAACAGGTATTACGATCTTCAACCACTAACCAATTTTTACCTGTTGAATCAATAAAACCGAGTAAAGGTATTTCAACTAATCCAATACTTGTTGTACTTGGTGAATGCATAAATCTCCCTCATCCTTTTCAGTAGAAAAGCATCGTCATAAATTAATTGTTTAATTAATAGAAATGCCATCTTCCATGTAACGGCTACGTCCTATTTTGGCAAGACGTACTTGCCAATCAAAAACTTCTTTGTAGCTTAAATGGTGTGTATTGACAGAGGTTGTCCAAATACTGCCGAATAAACTTGGATCACGAAAATGTAACAAGCCTGATTCGTGTAAATCATCAGCAAGCGGGGTACCGGGGATAGGGGATAAAGAGAACGGGGCAACTTGAAAATTTTGTGAGGGATTAATTGCCATAACCTCTTCATAAAGTTCTGACACAGCCTCTTCTATACGCAAGAAATTATCTTCATTATCATCAGCAAAACCGACAATCATGCCATAACGAATATTGGCTGTTCCCCCCCTTACAATAGCTTTGATCATGTCACAATGCTCTTGCCAAGGGAGTAATTTTTTATAGTTATCTTGACCTGTTAAGGGACGTTCTGCAGCAAGATAGGAGTAAAAACAGCCTGTATTATTTTTATCATCCCAGCCGAATAAGGCATTAATCAATTCTTCATCAGGACGCAAATCTTTACCACTTTCACGGTTAATACCACGCCCCAAGGTCATTTTTTTTAATTCGATACCATTATTCCAAAAAACAGCAAGTCCCATTTCTCGAATACCTGCCATGATCTCCAGTACATCCTCCCTTCCTCCCTTTTTAATAATACGCCCTAAAAATTGATCGGAAGAAAGCATTACGGCTTTAGCTCCTGCTTGTTTTTGCACTGCTACCCATTCTAAAACCCGTTCAGGTGTCATGGCACGATAGCCCAACAGGTATTTAGGGGTTTGGCAAAAATCACAGACACGGTCACAACCAATATCACTAAAAACAGATCCAATAGGCCAGTGTGTTTCTGGTAATTTAATACCTTTGTACCATGTGCCTAAACATTGTTGTGCAACAGAGACTTCAGGTAATACCCAATCTTGTGGATGTAACGCTTTTTTAACACGTGCAGGAGGTTGTTGACCTTCTGCTAACATCACACCTGATAAGGGTGCTCTAGGGGGGTTACCTAAAACATAATCCATAACAGGGGCATTTGCTGCCCCTGACTTATCCAGTACAATCGCTGCTGCGCCTGCACTTAAGTATTCCATTGGTGCAGCAATGGCATCAGATCCCCCCACCACAACAGGTTGCCCTTTGCTGGTAAGGTGCTTAATCGTTAAACAAGCAATATCACGTTGTTGAGAAAAATTATTAGTGACCCCCCATGCGTCATACTCTAGGGGGTTAAGGGCATAAATATTACCGCCCATATAAATTTTGGTAAATGAGGTATCTCCCCAAGATACATGACCATAGTCTTCTTGATAGTCCCCGTTCCCTAAATCAATCAGTTGTGCATCAAACCCAGAACCCCGAAGGTTTGAGAGTAAGACTTGCTTACTGATTAAAATACTGCCTTTACTATTATGTGTTAACCAGTCTTTTCCTGAAGAATCAATCAAGCCAAGATCTGGGATTTCAACTATGCCAATGGTTGGTCGCTGTATCATAAACATTCCTTTTTTATTCAACTAAGCTTATTAGCTTATTTTCTATTTTCCAGTTTTGAATAAATTTTTAATGTTTAATGTTTTTATTATTTCAATAAAATATGCTTGAAAAACAATGAAATAAAGTGGTTTACATGGGCTTTGACAAGCAAAATAGGGGGATGGGTAATAGTTTTTAAAGTAGAGGAATTATAGGAGGTACATAGCTAAAAAAAATGGGGATTATGCCCCCATAATTCCCTCTTTAAAAAAGAGATAAGCATAATATTTTAACTGCCTTAGTTATCATAATAAGCATGAATCGTAGCTTTAACTATATATAAGGTAAAATCCAATAAAAAAAGCAAAATTCAAATTTTAGATGCTAGATATTTGCCTATAGACATACTATGATAGGGCAATGAAAGATTATTTGGCAAATAAACTATACTCCTTATCTAATTGGAAATTTTTTCCTTTTTTGATGGCAATTATTATCAGTCTTAGTATTTTTTTACTTACACTGGTATTGCGTGGGGCAGGTACACTTCAGCCTTTAGAATTAAGTGCTTATGATATAATACTGTCCAATAAAGATGAACGTCCTGTTGATTCACGTATTACAATGATTTGGCTTACTGATGCGGATCAACGTAAATGGGGGTGGCCCATTGAAGATCAACAACTAAACCTCTTATTTGAAAAACTACTTAAGCATGATCCCGCTGTCATTGGTTTAGATTTGTATCGTGACCTACCTGTTCCCTTAACTAAAACCCCTCATTACGCAACCCTGCTTGAAACCTTTCAAAAAAATAAAAATATTATCGCTATTCAAAAACTATCTGATGATAATGGTGCACGGGTTGACCCACCTGAAGTATTAAAAAATACCCAACAAGTGAGTTTTAATGATGTGCCTGCTGATATTAATGGGATTATTCGGCGTGGATTGCTATATGCAGGGAACGGAGGAGAGGTACATGAATATTTCGGCTTAAAGCTGGCTACAAACTACCTGTATAAATTTCATAAAATATATGCACAACAAAGTACACGCTACCCCACAGGAATTAAGCTTGGACAAATAGAACTTAACCCACTAGATAGCCATTTTGGGGGGTACGTCAATACAGATAGTGCTGGATTTCAGTTTATGATTGACTACCAACAAGCCCCACAGAAGTTTGCCAATTTTGACTTAACAACCGTTTTAACTGAAGACATTCCTGAACATTTAATAAAAGATAAAATTGTAATTATTGGGGTACATGCGGAAGCAACCCCTGACTTTTTTTATACACCTTTTGGGCAGTGGTCAGATCTTGACTCTCGTACTCCCGGAGCACGTTTACATGGCTATACTACAAGTCAGTTAATCCGTATGGCATTAGGAGAAAGTGAACCTTTTTATTCATTATCTGAGCAGCAAGAAGTTTTATGGATTTTATTATGGAGCTTTTTGGGTGCATTTATGTGCTTATGGTTCAAACGTATTTGGCGTATCACAGCTTTCTCTTTTGCAGGATTAGGGATTATTGCGATCAGTAGTTATGTGACCTTACACTATTTTAATATTTGGATGATCAGTATTGCACCTGCTTTTGCATGGGTGATGTCACTGATTTTTATGTTTGCCTTCTTATCTCATCAAGAACGTAATCAACGTTCTGTCTTAATGCAGTTATTTTCTAAACATGTTTCTAAAGATGTGGCAGAAGTTATTTGGCAAGAGCGAGAACAATATTTAAATGCAGGGCGTTTACGCTCTCAACGTATTACGGCAACCGTTTTATTTACAGATTTACAAAATTTCACCAGTTTGTCTGAAAAAATGGAAGCCCAAGCTCTGATGGATTGGTTAAACCAATACATGGAAACCATGGTCAATGTGGTGGAGAAAAAACATCACGGACAAGTGAATAAATTTATTGGTGATGCTGTGATGGCAGTATTTGGGGTACCTATTGCACGTACAACAAAAGAAGAAATGGCGCGTGATGCAATTAATGCTGTAGAGTGTGCTTTATCTATGCGGGAAGAATTAGATCACTTACGGGAAAAATGGCAAGCAGAAGGACTACCCTTAATTAGAATGCGTGTTGGGATTTTTACCGGTGAGCTTGTGGCAGGTAGCTTAGGGGGGGTAGAACGTCAAGAGTATACCGTGATAGGTGATACAGTAAATACTGCATCACGCCTAGAAAGCTTTGATAAAACCATTGAAACAGATAACCCTTGTCGTATTCTTATTGGTGAACCAACACGTGAATACCTAGGTGATCGCTTTGAAACCTCCTGTGTTGGTGAAGTGGCACTAAAAGGAAAAAGCACAAAAATAACCATTTATAGCGTTATTTCTCGTAAGAATATAAGAGAGGGTTCTTCTTAAATTATATTCTTTTTTATTTGGAGTGATAAAACTATGTTAATTCGTTCATTTATTATCGGTGCTTTTACAGCATTGATTGCCAGTGTGGGAACAACATTATCCTTGCAGGCTGTAGGGGCAGATAATATGCCTATGTATAAACCCCCTGTTGCAGGCGCACCTACCCGCCGTATTGGAGGAGGCTCACGAGGTTTTAATTCTAACCCTCAGAAAAAACCCCCTTACCTTGCTGTGTTTGCGCCTATTCATACTGGGTATACCAATCAATCCCACCCTTCTTTATATTGGTATGTTTCAGAAGTAATAGATAAACCCTTTATTTTTACTTTAATTGATGCAGGACAAGAAAGCTTAGACGAAACACCTTTAGTAGAGAAAAAACTACTATTAGATAAAGCAGGGGTTCAACAAGTAAATCTCGAGAAATTAGGGGTTAAATTAAATCCTGATGTTGAGTATCAATGGTCACTTTCCATCATTTTAGATGAGACACAGCGTACAACAGATATTGTTTCTGTGGGTACAATTCAACGTATTCCTGAAAACAGCGATTTACAACAACAACTCGCTACAAACATTGATAAAAAACACCCATTTGTTTATGCACAAGCTGGGTTGTGGTATGATGCCTTCTTCTCATTAGAAGATTTAATTAAAAAATACCCACAAGAAGCACAGCGTTTCAGACAACAACAAGGCTTTTTATTAAAACAAGTGGGTTTTGACGACAAAGTAATTGGTAGTATTACCCCTGATTTATAAGTTACGTCAATAAACGTAATAAATTGTTAAAATGACTACTCAATAGCTGATGTACATTCGTACATCAGCTATTCGTGCGTTAATAAGAGTATACTATTTTAAATGGTAAGCCACTCTTAATACAGCATAAATTAAAAAAACAATAAAAACCGTATAAAATAACAGTATTAGAAAGCGTGATTATCTTTTAAAATAGCGACCTGATGATAATCAATGCTATATAGATAAGATTAGAATACGCTATATACCCTATACCAAATAATGATCAAAAATACCCATCATTAATAGGTTATATATAGCGTTATGCCCATGAAAAATATATTAAAAATAAATATAACCACACCGCTGTTTTTCTTGGCATCCTGTATTTTGAATTTTATGAGTTAACAATGAGGTTGAGCTAAAACCATGTTAGAAAACTACCTGCCCGTTCTACTATTTCTAATAGTAGGTCTTGCCGTTGGTACAGGGCCTATTCTTATTGGATTTTTCCTTGGGAAACGCGAACCAGACAGTGAAAAAAATTCACCGTATGAGTGTGGTTTTGAAGCATTTGAAGATGCACGTATGAAATTTGATGTACGTTTCTATCTGGTGGCTATTTTATTTATTATTTTTGATTTAGAAATTGCATTCTTATTCCCATGGGCAGTAGTTTTTGATCAAGTGGGTGTAGTCGGCTTTACAGCGGTTATGATTTTCTTAGCCATCTTAGTCATTGGCTTTATCTACGAATGGAAGAAAGGGGCATTAGAATGGGAATAGAAGGCGTACTTAAAGAAGGTGTGGTGACCACCTCAGCTGATAAGCTGATAAACTGGGCACGTACAGGTTCTTTATGGCCGATGACCTTTGGTTTAGCTTGCTGTGCGGTTGAAATGATGCAAGCTGGGGCGGCACGTTATGACCTTGACCGTTTTGGTATGGTTTTCCGCCCAAGTCCTCGCCAATCAGATGTCATGATTGTCGCAGGTACCTTGGTCAATAAAATGGCACCTGCATTACGTAAAGTCTACGACCAAATGCCTAACCCACGCTGGGTTATTTCCATGGGCTCCTGTGCCAACGGCGGCGGGTACTATCATTATTCTTACTCTGTCGTCCGTGGTTGTGATCGTATTGTCCCTGTTGATATTTATGTACCGGGTTGCCCGCCAACGGCTGAAGCACTGATGTATGGTGTTTTACAGCTCCATAACAAGATCAAACGTACAAACACGATTGCACGTGCTAGTTAAGGCTTAATCATTTAAGGTACATGCTATATGGCTGATTCACATCAGACACTACTTTCACGCCTACAGGAACGGTTTAACGACCAACAACTGCTACAAGGCACTATTGCATTTGATGAACTCACTATTGATGTTGCCACTGATGAACTACTAACAGTGTGCACCGCATTACGTGATGAATTCGATTTTGAAGAGCTCATTGATTTATGTGGGGTCGATTACTCCACTTATAAACAGGTTGAGTGGAAAACTAAAGGTGCATCTAGCACTGGATTTAGTCGTGGTATCAACCCTATTCTAGATGAAGTGGGTCAAGGTGACCCTGATAAACGCTTCGCAGTGGTTTATCATCTTATTTCCCTGAAACATAATGCGCGTATTCGTGTACGAAGTTTCGCAAAAGGCACAACTCCTATTATTGACTCTGTGGTCACTATCTGGAATGGCTGTAACTGGTTTGAACGTGAAGCGTTTGACTTATACGGTATCTTATTCAGTGGTCACCCTGATTTACGTCGTATCTTAACCGACTATGGTTTTATTGGGCATCCTTTCCGTAAAGACTTCCCTTTAACTGGGAATGTGGAAATGCGTTATGACCCTGAGCTAAAACGTGTTGTGTATGAACCTGCTCAGATTGAACCACGGGTACTTATCCCAAGGGTGATTCGTGAAGACACACGTTATGTGGCGGAAGATGTACAGGAAGGAACAGTCTAATGCCTGAAATTCGCAACTATACAATGAACTTTGGCCCCCAACATCCTTCAGCTCACGGGGTATTACGTCTCGTATTAGAGCTAGATGGTGAAGTGGTCGAACGGGCTGATCCACACATTGGATTATTGCACCGTGCTACTGAAAAATTAGCAGAAAGCAAAACCTTTAACCAAAGTATTCCTTACATGGATCGTTTAGATTACGTGTCCATGATGTGTAATGAACATGCTTATGTAATGGGCTTAGAGCGTATGTTAGGCGTACAAGTACCTATTCGTGCGCAATACATTCGTGTCATGTTTGATGAAATTACACGTATTCTAAATCACTTAATGTGGATTGGTACTAACGCACTGGATTTAGGTGCGATGTCCATGTTCTTATACGCATTCCGTGATCGTGAAGATTTAATGGATTGCTATGAAGCGGTATCAGGCGCACGTATGCATGCAGCATACTACCGTGTTGGGGGAGTATACCGCGACCTACCTGATACCATGCCTTTATATGAAACATCTCGCTGGAAAAGTGCAAAGCAAGTTAAAGATTTAAACAGTGCACGTGAAGGCTCTTTATTAGATTTTCTTGATGATTTCACCAGTCGTTACCCTAAATGCATTGATGAATACGAAACTTTATTAACCGACAACCGTATTTGGAAACAACGTACTGTTGGCATTGGAGTGGTTTCACCAGAGCGTGCATTACAATTAGGTTTCACAGGTGTGATGTTACGTGGTTCAGGAATCGAATGGGATTTACGTCGTAAACAACCTTATGAAGTTTACAACGAGATGGACTTCCAAATTCCTATTGGTAAAGAGGGTGACTGTTACGATCGTTACTTAGTACGTATCGAAGAATTACGTCAATCAAATGCCATTATTAAACAGTGTGTTGACTGGTTACGTAAGAACCCCGGCCCTGTGATGGTTGATGATAATAAAGTGGCCCCACCACCTCGCACTAACATGAAAGAGGACATGGAGTCCTTAATTCACCATTTCAAATTGTTCACTGAAGGTTACTGTGTTCCTGAAGGGGAAGCCTATGCAGCAGTTGAACATCCTAAAGGTGAATTTGGTGTTTACATCGTCTCTGACGGTGCAAACAAACCTTACCGCCTCAAAATTCGTGCACCAGGGTTTGCCCACTTATCTTCTATGGCAGAAATGGCAAAAGGTCATATGATTTCTGATGTGGTTGCAATTATTGGTACACAAGATGTTGTGTTTGGTGAAATTGACCGTTAAACACAGCGTATAGCTTGAAAGTGGAAAGAAACTCATGTCACAACAAGAGAGCCAAAATTTAATTACACCTGAATCTTGTGCTGCAATTGATCAATGGGTGGCAAAATACCCAGCAGATCGTAAAAATTCAGCGGTAATGGGCGCGTTACGCGTTGTACAAGAACAAAATGGTGGTTGGCTAACAACAGAATTAATGGATGCTATTGCCGATTATTTAGACATGCAACCGATTGCAGTCTATGAAGTGGCAACCTTCTATTCAATGTATGAGCACAAACCTGTTGGAAAACACAAAATCTGTGTTTGTACAAATGTATCTTGCATGTTATGCGGATCCAATCAGGTTGTTGAGCATTTAGAAAATAGTTTAGGGATTAAAATGGGACAAACCACTGAAGATGGTAAGTTCACCCTAAAAGAAGTGGAGTGTTTAGGCGCATGCGTTGATGCACCGATGATGCAAATCGGGCAAACCTATCATGAAAAATTAACCCCTGAAAGCATTGATGAGATTTTAGGAAGTTTGGAGTAACCCACTGTGACAAATGCTGTTTGTTTTAGTAACAATCATGTAGAGAACTCTTGGACACTGGCAGCCTATGAAGCTGCTGGCGGTTATTCTGCGCTACGTAAAATCTTAGCAGAAAAAACTTCCCCAGAAGACATTATCCAAGAAATGAAAGATTCTGGTTTACGTGGTCGTGGGGGCGCAGGTTTCCCTACAGGCTTAAAATGGAGCTTTATGCCACGTAACAGCGATGTACAAAAGTACATCGTTTGTAATTCAGATGAAGGGGAGCCGGGGACATGTAAAGATAGAGATATCTTACGTTATAACCCCCATGCATTAATTGAAGGTATGATCATCGCAGGTTACACCATTGGTGCCACTGCTGGATATAACTATATTCGTGGTGAATTTGATGAGCCGATTGAACGTTTCGAAGGGGCATTAAAAGAAGCCTACGAAGCGGGTTTATTAGGTAAAAAAATCCTTGGCTCTGATGTAGATTTTGATCTCTACACCCATTGGGGTGCAGGGGCGTATATCTGTGGTGAAGAAACCGCCTTATTAGAATCTATTGAAGGTAAAAAAGGGCAACCACGTTTTAAACCACCTTTCCCAGCCAGTTACGGCTTATTCGGCAAACCAACCACCATTAACAATACAGAAACTTTAGCTTCTGTCCCTTATATTATGACAAAAGGGGGCAAGTGGTTTGCGGAATTAGGGAAACCTAATAACGGTGGTGAGAAATTATTCTGTGTTTCTGGGCATGTAAACAACCCTGGGAACTTTGAAGTACCATTAGGTACGCCTTTTTCTAAATTACTAGAAATGGCAGGCGGTGTTCGTGAAGGACATACCCTAAAAGCGGTAATTCCTGGTGGGTCTTCTACCCCTGTATTACCTGCTGATATCATGATGGGTGTCACCATGGATTACGATTCAATTGCTAAAGCGGGCTCTATGCTGGGTGCAGGATCAGTGATCGTCATGGATGAAACGACCTGTATGGTAAAAGTATTAGACCGTATTTCTCACTTCTATTACGAAGAATCCTGTGGGCAATGTACACCTTGTCGTGAAGGCACAGGCTGGCTCTCACGCGTGATTCACCGTATTGCCAAAGGTGAAGGCACTCAAAAAGACTTAGACCTATTACTTGATGTTGCAGATAAAATATCAGGGCGCACAATTTGTGCATTAGGGGATGCGGCAGCAATGCCCGTCATTAGCTTTGTGAAAAACTTCCGTGAAGAATTTGAATACTTTGTGGCCCATGGTAAATCCATGGTCGAGGCATAACTCATGCCTAAACACGGACACACACAGCTCAGTGCTTACTGGTTTTCCAAAATATTGTTGGTGAAGTAATGGCAACCATTGAAATAGACGGCAAAGCGTATGAGGCAGAAGCAGGTCAAATGTTGATCGATGTTGCTGATGCAAATGGTATCGACATTCCTCGCTTTTGCTATCACAAGAAACTCTCCGTTGCTGCAAACTGTCGCATGTGTTTAGTAGATGTTGAAAAAGCACCTAAACCAATGCCAGCCTGTGCAACGCCTATTATGGATGGGATGAAAATTCTCACCCGTTCTACTAAGGCATTAACTGCTCAAAAAGCAGTAATGGAATTTTTATTAATTAACCACCCTTTAGATTGTCCTATCTGTGACCAAGGGGGCGAGTGTGAACTCCAAGATGTCGCAGTGGGTTATGGACGTGATGTCTCACGTTATAGCGAAACTAAGCGTGTTGTTGGGGATAAAAACATTGGTCCTTTAATCGCTACAGAGATGACTCGCTGCATCCATTGTACCCGTTGTGTACGTTTCAGTACTGAAATTACAGGTGTACAAGAGATGGGCGGTACAGGACGGGGTGAACATACACTCATTGGTACTTATATCGAAAGTACTGTAGATTCTGAATTATCTGCAAATATGATTGATTTATGTCCTGTTGGTGCATTAACCTCTAAGCCTTATCAATACTCTGCCCGCCCTTGGGAAATGCAACAAAAAGATACCATTGCCGCACATGATGCAATCGGTTCTAACATGCATGTCCATGTACGTGGTAATGAAGTGATGCGTGTTGTACCAAAAGAAAATGATGCATTAAATGAAGTATGGCTTTCTGATAGAGACCGTTTTAGTTACCAAGGTCTAACCGCTGCGGATCGTTTAACCAGCCCAATGGTTAAAAAAGGCGATCACTGGCAAAAAACAGATTGGGAAACAGCATTAAATGCAGCCATTGATAGCGTAAAGAGCAGTGTTGAAAAACACGGTGCGGATCAATTAGGGGTTGTAGCCTCTGCGACAGCTACCCTGGAAGAATTGTATTTATTGCAAAAAATTGCACGTGGCTTAGGGTCTCAAAACATTGATCACCGTTTATCACACACTGATTTTAGTGATCAAACTGCCCTACCTGCTTACCCGCATTTAGGACAAACTTTTGCAGAGCTTGAAACAGTAAATGCTGCACTAGTGATTGGTTCCCATGTACGTAAAGAGCAACCATTAACTAACCACCGTTTGCATAAAGCCTATAAGGCTGGCGCAAAAATCATGCAAATCAACCCTATCAACTTTGAATCTAACTACCCGTTAGCGGAAACAGTGGTCGCGGCTGACATGGTGAGTGCAGTGGCTGGGGTTGTAAAAGCGTTATTAGCAGATAACACAGCCCCTGAAGGGGTGGCTGATTTAGTGGCAAATGTTGAAGTGAGTGCACAACAGCAGGCGATTGCAGAGGCATTAAATAATGCAGAAACTGCTACTGTCTTAGTTGGGCAGCTTGCAGCCAGCCACCCAGCGGCAGCCAATCTTCGTGCTTTAGCGGCTGTGATCAGTCAAGTATCTGGTGCACGTTTAGGCTACTTAGCTGAAGCAAATAATACAGTAGGGGCTTGTTTAGCAGGTGTCTTACCTCACCGTGAAGTAGCAGGTAAAACCAGTGCTAACACAGGTTTAGATGCGCAAGCCATGTTTAAAGAGGGTTTAAAATCTTACCTCTTATTAGGGACAGAGCCTGAATTAGACAGTGCAAATGGAGCTCAAGCTTTAGCAAGCTTAAAAGCAGCTGAAACAGTGGTTGCCTTAACAGCATTTAGTACCCCTGCTTTAGAAAGTTATGCAACGGTAATGTTACCGATTGCCTTATTTGCAGAAACATCGGGTACCTACATTAATAATGAAGGGACAGCCCAAAGCTTTGCAGGGGTGGTTGCACCACAAGGTGAAGCACGTCCTGCATGGAAATTACTACGTGTCTTTGGTAACTTATTTGATTTAACTGGATTTAACTATGTTTCTTCTGAAGAAGTACGTGATGATATCTTAGGACAATTAGATAATACTACCCCAGATAATACGACTGCTTATCAACTACCTCAACAGCTAAATGGTATCAATAAAGGCATTCAACGCCTGACTGAACTGCCTATTTATGCTGCAGATAGTCTGACACGTCGTGCAGAAGCATTACAAGCCACACAAGATGCTAGCACAGCACAGGGTGTGCATATTAATGCCGCATTGGCAAGCCAACTCAAGCTAGGTGATAATGACCCAGTAAAAGTCAGCCAAGAGGGTGCACAGGTGAGTTTACCTGTTGTGATTGATGATCGTGTCCCTGATAACTGTGCTCTGATTTATGCTGCGCAAGCTGCAAGCGTAAAACTTGGCGCATGGCACGGCACAGTGGAATTAACCGCGAGTGCTTAACGCACCCAAGTGATACGGATAGTTAAACATGGATACATTGTTTTATCTTGGTAAAACACTTTTTTTTATCATGCTAGTGACCCTGCCTTTACTTGGGGCAGTGGCTTATTTAACCCTAGCAGAACGTAAAGTTATCGGTTTTATCCAAGTACGTATTGGACCAAACCGTGTAGGAGGTCGCTATGGACTCCTACAGCCTATTGCTGATGCAGTAAAATTAATGTTCAAAGAGATTATTATCCCTACGAACACCAACCGCTTTTTATTTGTGATTGCCCCTATTTTAGCTTTTGCTCCCGCATTGGCTGCTTGGGCGGTGATTCCTTTTGCAGAAGGTTGGATGGTTGCTGATATTAATGCAGGCTTACTTTACATTCTAGCCATGACCTCATTAGGGGTTTATGGGATTATTATTGCAGGTTGGGCATCCAACTCTAAATATGCATTTCTTGGTGCACTACGTTCAGCTGCTCAAGTCGTTTCTTATGAAATTGCAATGGGTTTTACGCTAATTGGTGTATTAATTTTAGCAGGCAGTTTACGTTTAAGTGATATTGTCTTAGCACAAAGTGGGTCAATATTGGATTGGTACTTTATTCCTTTATTCCCATTATTTATTGTCTATTTTATTTCTGTTTTAGCTGAAACCAACCGTGCACCATTTGATGTTGCGGAAGGTGAATCTGAAATTGTGGCAGGTTTCCATGTAGAATACTCAGGGATGTTATTCTCTGTATTCTTCTTGGCTGAATATGCCAACATGATTTTAGTATCAGGCTTAGCTGTATTAATGTTTTTAGGTGGCTGGTTATCACCTTTCCAAGGCACTGCACTTGAACCTATGTTTGCATGGGTACCACAAATTGCATGGTTTGTTGGAAAATTAGGTGTTTTCCTCTTTTTATTCCTTTGGGTTCGTGCCACATTCCCGCGTTACCGTTATGACCAAATCATGCGTTTAGGCTGGAAAGTATTTATTCCTGTCACATTGGTATGGATTATTGTGGTCAGTTTCGGTAAGCTTTGGTTTACATAAGGTAAGTGGAAATGACAGCTATTACAAATTATATTAAAAGCCTATTTTTGATAGAATTGCTCAAAGGGATGAATTTAACTGGACGTTACTTATTTAGACGTAAGTTTACTGTTCAGTATCCTGAAGAGAAAACCCCGATGTCGCACCGCTTTCGCGGTCGTCATGCACAGCGTCGTTATGCCAATGGTGAAGAGCGGTGTATTGCCTGTAAACTGTGTGAAGCAGTTTGCCCTGCATTAGCTATCACGATTGAAGCCGCCCCACGCGAGGACGGTTCACGACGTACAACACGTTATGATATTGATCTGAGTAAGTGTATTTTTTGTGGATTTTGTGAAGAATCCTGCCCTGTAGATTCAATTGTTGAAACACGTGTTTTTGAGTATCACGGAGAGCAACGCAGTGACTTGTTAATGACAAAAGAGAAGTTACTGGCTTTCGGTGATGAATTAGAAGAGCAACTTGCGAGCGATCGACAAAAAGATGCGCCGTATCGCTAAACCTATTTAAGATTTCACGAGGAGAACCCCCTATGCAGTATGTAAAAATCTTCTTACTTGCGTTTATGCTGGTATTTTCACTTACTGCACACACGAAACAAGAAGGTAATAAGTACTATGATAGTGGTGCGCTATGGTTTGAGTACACCTATCGTGCTGGCAAACTCAATGGTATATCTAAAGAGTTTTTTGAAACAGGCGAGCTGAAAGGCGAGCTGACTTACCTTGATAATAAGTTAACTGCAAAGAAAGAGTATTTACGTAATGGTAAGTTAACTTATGAATTAAAAGTGGTTGATGGTAAGAAATTAGAATCAACGATTGAATATTACAATCAAGGTGAATTATTTCGAGAACGCCATTTAATCAACGGTATTCGTGAAGGACAGGAAGTAGAGTATTACCAGAATGGGCGTAAAAAGGCCATCCGTAACTATAGAAACGGGAAAAAAGAAGGTAATGCTAAAGGGTTCCACAATAACGGTAATCTACAAGGCGATTGGGAATTTAAAAATAGTGCGCCTGTGAAGGCAACCATTTATTACCGTACTGGGGAGTTATGGCTTGAACATAACAACTTTAAAGATGGTCGATTAAATGGGGTCAGTAAAGAATATGATAAAAAAGGAAGTTTAATGGCAGAACGCTATTACAAAAACGACCGCATGGTAAAACGGGTTAGAAAATAACCTAGTCAACTTTGCGAGTAAAGTGTAAAACCCACTGCATTTTATATCTCTTTTTACATTGTATTGATAAATGACAAGGCACAACTAAGCGGTAATGTGTGTAATGCTAAGCGTTATTAGTGTTACACAGGTGTCATGCTGCTTAGTTTTCAGGCGTATTTATCCCAAACGGCACTTGGTTAACTAAAGGATTGATCAACTAAATTCGATGCGTAAGCACGTTTTCAGGTCATACTCATGATAAGTTTTATTTTTTATTTATTTGCTATAATACTTGTTGGGGCAGGGGTCAAAGTGATTACCTCACGTAACCCCATGCATGCAGCACTTTTTTTAGTGCTCGCCTTCTTTTCTTCTGCAGCAATCTGGTTATTGTTACAAGCAGAATTCTTAGCTATTACCCTCATACTGGTTTATGTGGGGGCAGTGATGGTACTTTTCCTATTTGTGGTAATGATGCTTGACATTAATACAGCACCTTTACGCGAAGGGTTTACCAAAAATCTTCGTGTTGGTATCACAGTTGGGGCGTTAGTTTTTGTTGAAATGGCTTTTGTATTAGTTTTCAAATGGCCAAACGCTGATCAAGAACTGACCTTACTTGCCGCTGACGCAGAACCTAATACTAAAGTACTAGGAAACCTACTTTACACTGACTACCTTTACCCTTTTGAAATTGCAGCTGCCATTTTATTAGTGGCAATGGTTGCCGCGATTGTGCTCACTATGCGCTTGCGTCGTCAGAAGAAATTCCTTTCACCAGAGCAACAAGTTGCTGTACGTCGGGAAGATCGTATCCGTCTTGTCAATATGCCAGCTGAACAGAAGGATTAACCGCCATGCCAGCTTTATCCAATTTCCTCGTATTAGGGGCGATTTTATTTTGTCTAAGTATTGCGGGCATCTTTCTAAACCGTAAAAACGTTATCATTTTATTAATGTGTATAGAGCTTATGCTCTTATCAGTCAATATGAACTTTATTGCCTTCTCACATTTTCATGGTGATATGGCAGGTCAAATATTTGTATTCTTTATTTTGACTGTTGCCGCTGCTGAAGCTGCAATTGGTTTAGCGATTCTGGTGGTCTTATTCCGCAACAGAAGAACAATTAATGTTGATGACCTTGATAGTATGAAGGGCTAAGAAGATCTGATATGCAAAATATTTATCTTATAACAGTACTTGCGCCCTTAGTTGGGGCAATTATTGCGGGGCTGTTCAAAGTCAGCCGCACTGTCGCGCATACAGCGACGATTGCAGGGGTAGCTATTTCCTTTGCACTGTCTCTCTATACCTTCAAATATTTAGTATTTGATGGCGGAGAGGTTTTTAATGAAACCATTTACACATGGTTAGTTACAGGTGGTGTCACCTTAGAGATCGGTTTTCTTGTCGATAATTTAACTGCCATGATGATGGTTGTGGTGACCTTTGTATCCTTAATGGTACACATCTATACCATTGGTTATATGCACGAAGATCCCGGTTATCAACGTTTCTTCAGTTACATCTCTTTATTTACTTTCTCCATGTTAATGCTGGTGATGGCAAATAACTTTGTACAACTGTTCTTCGGTTGGGAAGCTGTTGGTTTAGTTTCTTACTTATTAATTGGTTTCTGGTATACCCGTGATACCGCTATCTACGCAAATATGAAAGCCTTCTTAGTCAACCGTGTAGGTGACTTTGGTTTCTTATTAGGTATTGGGTTAATCTTCATGTACTTCAATACTTTATCTTACAGTGAAGTATTTGGGCAAACTGAACAATTAAAAGATGTCACCATTCAAATCCTCCCTGGGGTTGATTGGTCATTAATGACAGTCTCCTGTATTTTATTATTCATTGGTGCAATGGGTAAATCCGCACAGGTTCCTTTACATGTTTGGTTACCTGACTCAATGGAAGGGCCTACGCCTATTTCTGCATTGATTCACGCAGCGACTATGGTCACAGCAGGTATCTTCATGGTGGCTCGTATGTCACCTTTATTTGAACTGAGCGATACTGCATTAAGCTTTGTATTAGTGATTGGGGCAACCACTGCCTTATTCATGGGTTTCCTTGGTTTAGTACAAAACGATATCAAACGTGTTGTGGCTTACTCCACCTTATCACAACTTGGTTACATGACGGTTGCCTTAGGGGCTTCTGCTTACAGTGCTGCGATTTTCCACTTAATGACTCACGCCTTCTTTAAAGCCTTATTATTCTTAGGTGCTGGAGCCGTTATTATTGCCATGCATCATGAGCAAGATATGCGTAAGATGGGTGGATTACGTAAATACATGCCCATTACCTACATTACAGGTTTATTAGGTTCACTTGCCTTAATTGGAACACCTTTCTTTGCAGGGTTCTATTCCAAAGATGCGATTATTGAAGCGGTTGCGCATGTTGATCGTGCAGGGGCCACTTATGCCTACATTGCTGTTTTATTAGGTGTCTTTATTACTGCACTCTACTCTTTCAGAATGTTCTTCTTAGTTTTTCATGGTAAAGAACGTATGGATGAGCACACCCGCGAACACTTACATGAATGTTCATGGGTCGTGACTTTACCTCTCGTATTGCTTGCCATTCCTTCCGTTATGATTGGTGCATTAGCTATTGAACCGATGCTGTTTGGTGACTTCTTCAAAGGGGCTATCACTGTATTAGGAGAGAGTGCATTTAACCCTGATACCTACCATGGTTGGGTTGCTTTTGCATTACACGGTATACAAATGCCACCTTTCTGGTTAGCTTTAGCAGGATTTGGAACTGCATTTTATATCTACTACATGGGTAATGAGCACATTCCAGAACAATTGATGCAAAAATTTGCCTTCTTACGCAAGCTAAATGTGATCTTCACTAACAAATACGGTTTCGATGATTTCAATCAGAAATTCTTCGCAGACGGTGCATGTAAAGTGGGTGATAACTTATGGCAAAAAGGGGATGTAAAAGTGATTGATGGTCTGATGGTAAACGGTACAGCACAAGCTGTAGGCTGGTTCTCAGGAATCGCTCGCCGTGTTCAAACAGGGCTGTTATATCACTATGCATTCGCCATGATTATTGGTCTTGCTGTTTTATTAGGTTTTGTCATCATCTTCTAAGCGTTTGGAAGTTAAGGAAAAGTAACGGATGTCTGCTGATTTACCTTTATTAAGTATACTCATCTGGCTACCGATTTTAGGGGGCGCATGGGTACTTTTCGTCGGACGTGACGAAAAGTCCTCGCTCACCCGCCCGGTTGCCTTATTAATATCGATTATTACGTTCATTGCCTCTTTATTTTTATACACAGGCTTTGACAGTACAACGCCGTCTATGCAGTTTGTCGAACAAGCGTCATGGATTGCGAGTTTTAACATCAATTACCATTTAGGTATTGATGGGATCTCTATGCCACTGATTATTCTGACCACTTTTATTACTGTATTAGTAATCTTAGCAGGTTGGGAAGTGATTCAATTTAAACCTGCCCAATACATGGCCGCTTTCTTAATTATGGAAGGCTTAATGATTGGGGTATTTGCTGCCTTAGATGCCATTTTATTCTATGTCTTATGGGAAGCGATGTTAATTCCAATGTTTATTATTATTGGGATTTGGGGGGGCGCACGTCGTGTCTATGCCACGATTAAGTTCTTCTTATACACCTTCTTAGGTTCTGTGTTTATGTTAGTAGCCTTACTTTACATGTACTCACAATCTGACAGCTTTGCGATTTTAGATTATCACACACTAAAATTATCCATGACTGCACAGGTCTTGATTTTCTTATCATTCCTGTTAGCGTTTGCGGTAAAAGTACCGATGTGGCCAGTGCATACTTGGTTACCTGATGCACACGTTGAAGCCCCTACAGGTGGTTCCGTGATTTTGGCAGCGATCATGTTAAAACTGGGTGGTTACGGTTTCCTACGTTTTAGTTTACCGATTACCCCTGATGCCAGCCAAGAGCTTGACTGGTTAATGATTGGTTTATCCTTAATTGCGATTGTGTACATCGGTTTTGTTGCTATTGTTCAGCAAGACATGAAAAAGTTAATCGCTTACTCTTCTATTTCCCACATGGGTTTTGTCACCCTTGGTTTCTTCATTGCTTTCCAAGTGATGAGTAATCCTGAAGTCAGTAACGGTGTTGAAAGTGCCGCAATGGGCTTAGAAGGTGGAATGGTACAAATGATTTCTCATGGATTCATTTCTGGTGCCTTATTCTTATGTGTAGGGGTGTTATACGACCGTATGCATAGCCGTCAAATCCGTGATTACGGTGGTGTTGCCAACACCATGCCACGTTTTGCAATGTTCGCTGTATTATTTGCGATGGCAAACTCTGGCTTACCTGCTACATCAGGTTTCGTCGGTGAATTTGTTGTGATTGTCAGCAGTGTAAAAGCAAACTTTTGGATTGCTTTCCTAGCAGCAACGACCTTAATTTTAGGGGCTGCTTACACACTTTGGATGGTAAAACGCGTTATCTTCGGTAAAATTGGTAATGATAATGTTGCCGCATTAACTGATATTAACTCTCGTGAAACCTTCATTTTAGCTGTTTTAGCCATCATGGTTCTCTTGTTTGGTATTTGGCCTGCACCATTATTTGATGTAATGCACGCAACAGTACAAAACCTCGTTGAACATATTTCACATAGCAAATTAATGTAAGAGGAGGTTAACCATGACATTTGTAACTGCTGATTTATATGCGCTTGCACCCGAAATCATCTTATTGACGATGGGCTGCTTAATTTTAGTTATTGACGCGTACTTACCTGAAAGTTTACGTGCGTTAACCTACCAAATGACCCAAGCCACCTTAATTGGTACCGCACTGGTTGCCTTTGGTATGTATCCTGATCAAGAAATCATTGCCATGAGTGGCATGTTTGTCTTAGACGGCATGGCAACAGTATTAAAAGTCTTTGTACTGGGTATTGTTGCGGTAGGGTTTACCTACTCACGCGGCTACCTTAAAGATCGTGGTCTATTAAAAGGTGAATACTTTGTATTAGGTTTGTTTGCTACGCTAGGTATGTTAGTGATGATTTCCGCTGCGAATTTACTAACTATCTACTTAGGTTTAGAACTCCTTTCTTTATCTTTATACGCCATGGTTGCCATTGACCGTGATTCCCGTGCTGCCTCTGAAGCAGCAATGAAATACTTTGTATTAGGTGCGCTAGCATCAGGTATGTTGTTATACGGTATTTCAATGTTATACGGTGCAACAGGTACATTAGAGTTAGCCAACATTGCGACAGAAGCAGCGAAAGTTGAAGGTGATAATAAACTTATCTTTATCTTTGGTATTGTCTTTGCTGTGATTGGTTTAGGCTTTAAACTTGGAGCTGTACCTTTCCACATGTGGGTACCTGATATTTATGAAGGTTCACCAACACCTGTGACTTTATTTATCAGTACCGCACCTAAATTAGCTGCTTTTGCGATGATCATGCGCTTATTAGTTGATGGATTGGATCACTTCAATGCTGACTGGCAGCAAATGCTAATGATTTTATCTGTTGTATCCATTGCAACAGGGAATATTATTGCGATTGCCCAAACTAATATTAAACGTATGTTTGCCTACTCCACGATTGCTCATGTTGGGTTTTTATTATTAGGCTTTGTAACAGGCACGGAAGCAGGCTATGCCGCTTCTATGTTTTACGCTATTGTTTATGCACTAACTAGTTTAGGAGGATTTGGTGTCCTTTTATTACTCAGTCGTGCAGGCTTTGAATCAGATAAATTAGAAGATTTAAAAGGTTTAAACGAGCGTAACCCTTGGTATGCCTTTATCATGATGATTTTCATCTTATCTATGGCAGGTGCACCACCAATGTTAGGCTTCTGGGCAAAATGGTCAGTGGTTTCTCAAGTGGTTGATGCTGGTTACATTAGCTTAGCTGTATGGGCTGTGGTCTTCTCTGTTGTCGGGGCATTTTACTACTTACGCGTATTAAAAATGATCTACTTCAGCAAACCAGAAGAAGATGCACCTAAAATTACAGCCAATGTTGATATGCATCTTGCCTTAAGTGCAAATGGTATTGCAATTTTAGCATTAGGATTAAGCCCCGGTGCTTTAATGGCAATTTGCGTGGCTGCAATTGGTGTCAGTGTTTAATTTGAATTAGATTAAAATTTAAACTAAACAAATAAAAAAGCCTGCTTACTTTATGGTAAGCAGGCTTTTTTTATGTCTTTAAAAAACTGAATGTATACTAAGAAAAATAAAAAATTAATATTTATTTATCCGAGCCAATCATATATTTTTTCATCCGATACAATAAAGTATCCCGTGTTAAACCTAATAATTTAGCCGCTTGGCTACGATTACCTTCTGTACGATCCAGTGCTTGATCAATCATATCTTTTTCTAAATGAAATAAATTAATCCCTGATTCAGGTAATGTAAAACCTTTATTACTTGCTTTCTGTTCTCGTATTTCACTAGGTAAATCAGTCAATGTTAGTAATTGATCACTGTGTAAGATCAGCATTCTTTCACAAAAATTACGTAATTCTCTGATATTCCCCGGCCAAGGGTAATTTTTTAATTGTTTTAATGCTTTTTTATCATAACGGGGGGCAATAAGTTGATGGCGTTCCGCTTGAGCAGCAGTGAGTTTATTTAATAGTAACTCAATATCATCTTTACGTTTACGTAATGGGGGGAGTTCCAAAGGGATAATATTTAAACGATAATATAAATCTTCACGGAATTTACCTTCTTTAACATAGGAGCGTAAATCACGATGAGTGGCAGCAACAACGCGAACATTAACATGATAAACCTGTGTTTTTCCCACCGCTTGGCATTCGCCTGATTCTAAAAAGCGCAATAACTTTGCTTGTACAGTAAGAGGAAGTTCCTAGGCTGTCGAAAAACAGCTAAATATTAATAATAGGTTTCCCCAATTTTTGGCTTAACCTGACAAAAAAATTCCCGACGTTTTTTAGCCATTGTATAAGGGATATTATCATCTTCCCACTT
>Ga0193958_1000022_pt1 | contig 107198 bp, 109 predicted proteins | sample FB_1_MG_FD_140320 | JGI IMG/M metagenome (GOLD analysis project Ga0193958, IMG submission 140320) | Microbial mat bacterial communities from the Broadkill River, Lewes, Delaware, United States - FB_1_MG | ecosystem: Environmental > Aquatic > Freshwater > River > Microbial mats | place: USA... | reverse complement strand
TCATTGCTTCTTTGCAGTGTTCTTGCAAACCACAAATCCCCACACAAGTTATTTAGTCTTAAATTGTTAAACAACCACTGCAACCGTTGCTGCAGCGAGGAGGCGTATTCTATACAACCCTCAAATTCTGTCAAGGTTTTTTTGAACTTTAATTCAATCAGCGAACTGAGCAAACCAACATCAAACCAACCTCCCTAACTTCACGAAATACACAATGAAATCAGAGCTTTAGACAACAACCGGACGAGCCGTTTGTGTCTGAGTGAGCGGCGCATTATAGACAGATCTGAGCGACTGTCAACGCCTTTGATGAACCTTTTATGAATTTAATTAAAAGAAAAAACCGAGAGCCAATCCAAAGAACAACCTAAGCTATTGTTCTTACTCAAATCTAGCTCATATTGAGGCAAATTTAGCTTTTAGGCTCTAGCCCAAAACCTCTGAAGAACCGAAGGCGTATCCACAAAACCCTAAAATCAGGAAACCGTCCGCCATTCAAACCCATTTTCCTGGCAAGCTACGGTAATCCAACTGGGTTCGCAGTCTGCGCCACGACATAATGCCTGATGCGCGTACTCTCTTAGATTGTTCTTCTCACTAATATGACCACCTAAGAGATGCTGTATTTTGGAGAGGTCCAGCTCACGCAAGATAGCTTCAGACTGTCGATTGTCCAAATGACCTAGATCACCAGCAACACGCTGCTTTAAAGAATACGGATAAGCACCCTCCATCAACATGTCGTAATCGTAGTTACACTCAAGCATTAGCGCATCAAGTGATTTAAGATTTTCCAACACATGCGGAGTTGATCTTCCAAGGTCGCTCAAAATACCCAACCGTAAAGCACCATCACTAAATACAAACTGACAAGGCTCTCTGGCATCATGCGGAACCGGAAACGGTTGCAAATGAATATCGCCAATATTGAATGCGGTGTGGGGATCAACGAACTTAGTATCCGTAAAGTCCGTATCTTTGGTGCCGTGATGAGTCCCAACGGTTAACCAAACGGGCAATTTGTGCTTGCGTGACAGTCGCCCTACCCCGTTAGCATGGTCGCCATGCTCATGGGTAACCACGACTGCGCTTAATGAAGATGGTTCACAACCTAATCGTAGCAGACGTTTCTCAGTCTCCTTGACTGAAAAACCGCAGTCGAGCAACACTCTGGTTGACCCGACTTCGATTAAGGTTGCATTGCCTTTACTACCACTACCTAACGATGCAAATCGAATCATCAGGACTCGTCGGTATACGCTTTTTGCAGGCGATTAAGTAGGGACTTCGCTTTATCAGCCGCCACTGCTCTGCCATCAGTTTCAGTAAAGCTTACAAATCCAGTCTCACCTTCAGACTCAACTTTCACTTTATAACTTTGCCCTTGATTTAAACGACCAAGACTTTTGTTCAGCAAAGCACTAATAGGGCTAGACCCATCTGACACATTAGAGCGATCACGCACTGATAGACTGCCGGATGCCTGCTGAGCTTCTGCAATGGTCATTCCCATTACTTTAAGCGCATCATTTGTACGCTTCCACAGCATATCAGCGGCTGTATCATCAATTTGTAACGCAGAACCTGAGCCTCTCGCCACAATACTAACTTGGCTCGACTCCATACCGCCCATGCTGCTATCCACCAACGGCACACGATCACTGACTCTCGCAGTCGACTGCGGCAAATTACCAACACCCTCTGCCAGATACGTTTTATCAAAATCAGGCGTATTAAGATCAGCGGGGATTTCTAACACCTTCACTGATTTATTATCACTGTAGTCAATCAGGTTCGTTACATCCATGGCATTGTTCAAACCTGAACAGCCAGTCAGTAAGCCTGTCGCTAAAAGCAGCGAGGTATATTTCATAATTGCAACCTATCAGAATTAATCTATGTTGACACCCGTCAGTCGCAGCGCCTCTAACAAACCAGCCTCAAACGACGGGTTTAGTGGCACCATCGGCAAACGAATTCCATCAACATGTCCGTAGCCCATTTTTGCCAAGGCCCATTTAACCGGAATCGGATTAGGATCGGTAAATAGCGCCTTGTGCAGAGGCTTCGCTTTATTATCCAGTGCTAGCGCCAATTCGCGATCACCAGCCAGAGCAGCGGCACAAATATCATGCATCAACTGAGGAATGACATTCGCGGTGACTGAAATATTACCCTTACCGCCCAGCAAAATCAGCTCGAATGCGGTCGGGTCATCACCACTAAAAATAGCCATACGATCGCTACAGCGATCAATCAACTCTTTAGCACGGGCCATATCACCCGTTGCTTCCTTAATACCAACAATGTTGCTGATACTGGCTAAACGATCAACTGTGTCCGGCAAAATATCACTAACCGTACGCCCTGGCACATTATATAAGATCTGTGGCATCGCCACGCCTTTAGCTAGTGCTTCAAAGTGACGGAATAAACCTTCCTGATTGGGCTTATTATAGTAAGGCGCAACCAATAATGCGGCATCCGCACCGGCTAGTTTAGCGGCTTCTGTTAATTCCAGTGCCTCAGCGGTGCTATTTGAGCCTGTTCCAGCAATGACCGGAATTTTACCCGCTACAATTTCAACGACGCGTTTAATTACATGTCGGTGCTCTTCGTGTGACAACGTCGCCGACTCACCCGTGGTTCCAACAGCCACAATCGCGTCCGTCTGATTATCAAGGTGAAAGCCGACTAAGGCTTCTAATGCTGCCTCGTCCACATCACCTGAAGCTGTCATCGGCGTAATCAGCGCGACCATACTCCCTTGAAACATCTAACCCTCCAACATGGTTAACTCGGCCAAGACTGGCTGAGCTTAAAATACAGATATAAAGCAAATAAAGTCTAATAGTGCCCTATCATAAACACAAGACAAATAAAGGCCTCTGGCATTTAACAAGACAATCCGCTAATTTAGCGGCATTCAAAAACCGAACAAGGAACTTATTATGCCTGCTTTGGAAATTGGTCAAGTGGTACCCGACTTCTCCGCCCCAGCGACCTCTGAGACGACCTTCACACTCTCTGACTATAAGGGTAAATCCAATCTGGTGATCTACTTCTACCCTAAAGACAGCACGCCGGGCTGCACGACTGAAGGCCAAAATTTTAGAGACTTAAAAGATCAATTCGATGCGCATGACACCTTAGTATTTGGTGTTTCTAAGGATACCATGCGTCGTCATGAGAACTTCAAAGCTAAGCAGGAGTTTAACTTCGAATTAATCTCAGATGTTGATGAGGAAGTTTGCCAGCTGTTTAATGTCATTCAGCTAAAGAAGCTGTACGGCAAAGAATACATGGGTATTGTCCGCAGTACCTTCCTAATTGATAAGGAAGGCGTATTGCGTGAGCACTGGGATAAAGTGAAGGTAAAAGGACATGCTGATGCTGTGCTTGAGGCTGTTAAGGCACTCTAAGCACAGCACCATTCAGGAATTAATGAACGCTATCATTTCCCGCAATCAAGCCTTCTGAGAAAATGCGCTCTAAGTCGATTTCATCCACGACATAGTGCGCATTACAGAAATCACAGTCCACCTCAATCTTGCCCTGTGTTTTCAGCGTATCTTCTGCTTCTTCACGCCCTAACCCAAGCAACATATTATCCACTTTCAACTGTGAACAACTGCACTCAAAACGGAGTGGCTCGCCATCGAACAAACGCAATGTTTCTTCATGGAACAGGCGATGCAGCATGGTTTCCACATCCAGCGTCAACAACTCTTCAGTGGTGACCGTTTCTGTCAGCATTTTTACGCGATTCCAGCCATCCTCATCTTCAACAGAGCCCGGCAAACGCTGAACCAGCAAACCAGAAACTGACGTTTCACCAACCGCTAATTCCAAACGAGTTTTCAACTGCTCGGACTGCTCAAAATATGCTTCCAAACAATCAGACAAGGTTTCACCATCCAGATTAACAATACTCTGGTAACGCTCACCTTTACCCTCTTCCGGCTCAACCGTAATAACGATACGGCCATTCTCACCAAACAAGCCATTGATAGACTCATCTTTTGTGAAGTCGTCTTTCCAGCGCGCCATTCCGCGCAGCTTGCCATCAGACGAAGCTTGTACCACTAACATGCTAATCGGATGTCCGCCACTGATCTGAAACACCAGCGTGCCTTTGTACTTAATGGTTGCTGCCAGTAATGACACAGCCGCCAGCGACTCGCCCAACATTTGCTGAACTGGCGCAGGATACTCTGCGCAAGCCTTCAATGTTTTCCAAGTCTCTTCCAACTGCACCCATTCACCACGAACATTGGCATCATCAATCAGGAAGCGGTAAATTTTATCCATATTTAATTCTCTTATCAGCGGATGCGCTTAGGCATCCAGCTTGGCTTTTAACAGGCGATTTACTTCAGCAGGATTGGCCTTGCCTTTGGACTCTTTCATGACTTGTCCAACAAAGAAACCAAACAATTTATCCTTGCCCGAGCGGTACTGCTCATACTGACCAGGGTTCGCCGCAATAATGCCATCAATCAAGGTTTCAATTGCGCCAGTATCGGTGATTTGTTTCAGTCCTTTAGCTTCAATAATCTCATCCGGTGTACCTTCGCCATTCCACATTGCTTCAAACACATCTTTAGCAATTTTGCCGGAGATGGTGTTATCGGTGATGCGTGCAATCAAGCTAGCGAGTTGCTCAGCGCTGACTGGTGAATCTTCGACAGCCATATCTTGCTTGTTCAGGTAACTGGCTAGCTCGCCACTCACCCAGTTTGCAGACAACTTAGGCTCACTGGTTGCCGCCGCAACGACTTCAAAATATTCCGCCAAAGCACGGCTAGCAGTGAGTACTGATGCATCAAACTCACTCAGTTTGAACTCGTCCATAAAGCGCTGCTTCTTTTGCTCTGGCAACTCTGGCAGCTCAGCACGCACTTCAGCTAATAACGCTTGTGTGATTTCTACTGGCAGCAAATCCGGGTCTGGGAAGTAACGATAGTCATTAGCTTCCTCTTTTGAGCGCATGGAACGTGTTTCATCTTTATCAGGGTCAAACAAACGGGTTTCCTGCACTACTGTACCGCCGGACTCAATCAGATCAATCTGACGCTCCACTTCGATATTGATAGCGCGCTCAACAAACTTAAAGGAGTTGATGTTTTTCAGCTCGGCACGGGTTCCAAATTCTTTCTGGCCTTTGGGGCGCACAGACACGTTCGCATCACAACGGAACGAACCTTCCTGCATATTGCCGTCGCAAATGCCTAAATACTGAACCAGCGAATGAATCTTCTTCATATACGCGACGGCTTCTTTGGCATTGCTCATTTCCGGCTCAGAAACGATTTCCAACAATGGCGTACCTGAACGGTTCAAGTCGATTCCGGTTTGTCCTGCAAAATCTTCATGCAAAGACTTACCCGCATCCTGCTCCAAGTGTGCACGAGTTACGCCGACACGCTTGGTTTCACCGTTTTCCAGTTCGATATCCAGATGGCCCAGCCCAACAATCGGCTTATCAAATTGACTGATCTGGTAGCCTTGCGGCAAATCAGGATAGAAATAGTTTTTACGGGCAAATACCGAATAAGGTGCGATATCCGCTTCAATCGCTAAACCAAACATCACGGCTTTACGAACGGCTTCACGGTTAAGCACTGGCAAAACACCCGGCATCGCCAAATCGACCACATTGGCTTGCGTGTTTGGCTCTGCACCATACGCGGTTGACGAGCCTGAGAAGATTTTACTCTTCGTAGAAAGCTGTGCGTGGATTTCTAATCCGATTACTGTTTCCCATTCCATCGTATTAACCTCCGAAGCCTTCTGGTGATTGCTTATGCCAGCTCGTTGCTTGCTGGAACTGATGCGCCACGTTTAACAACTTAGCCTCATCAAAATAATTACCAATAATCTGCAAACCCACTGGCAAGCCCTCAACTGGCTCAACCGGCAAAGACATACCCGGCAATCCTGCCAAGTTCAGTGCAATCGTGTAGATATCAGACAAATACATGCTGACAGGATCATCCACTTTCTCGCCCAACTTAAATGCCGTATTAGTCGTAACCGGGCCCATAATCACATCCACATCATTAAAGACTTTCACATAGTCTTCTTTGATAATGCGGCGCACTTTCTGTGCCTTCAAGTAGTAAGCGTCGTAATAACCTGCCGACAGCGCATAAGTACCCACCATAATCCGGCGCTTCACTTCCGAACCAAAGCCTTCGCCACGCGAGCGCTTATACATGTCTTCCAAGTCTTTTGGATTTTCACAGCGGTAGCCGTAACGCACCCCATCCAGACGCGACAAGTTAGCCGAACACTCAGCTGGCGCAATCACGTAATAAGATGGAATCGCCAGATGTGAGTTTGGCAGGCTAACTTCAACGGTCTCAGCGCCTAAAGCACGATACTGTTCCAATGCTGCTTGAATCGAAGCATTCACCGACGCATCCAAGCCTTCACCAAAATACTCTTTCGGCAAACCAATGCGTAAACCTTGCAATGGCTTATCTAAATTTGCGGAGAAATCTTCGTCTTCTACTTGTGAGGAGGTTGAATCGCGCTCATCAAAGCCAGACATCGCCGTTAGCATCAGTGCACAATCGCTGGCATCACGCGCCAACACGCCGCCCTGATCCAAACTGGAAGCATAAGCGATCATGCCGAAACGAGAGACACGGCCATAAGTTGGCTTAATCCCAGTCAAACCGGTAAATGCAGCAGGTTGACGAATCGAACCACCCGTATCGGTACCGGTCGCAATCGGCGCTAAACGCGCAGCAACTGCAGCGGCACTTCCACCGGAAGACCCACCTGGAACACGCTCGGTATCCCATGGGTTTTTAACCGCACCGTAGTAGCTGTTTTCATTGGATGACCCCATCGCAAACTCATCCATATTGGTTTTACCCAACATTGGCATACCGGCTTGCTTCAGCTTAGTCACTACCGTTGCATCGTAGGGCGCAACAAAGTTATCCAACATTTTCGAACCGCAGGATGTTTTCACCCCATCAGTACAAAAGATGTCTTTATGCGCCATCGGAATACCCGTTAGCGGGCCAGCGGTACCGGCAGCGATTTGTGCATCGGCTGCGGCAGCTTCGGCCAGCGCCTGCTCAGGCGTTACGGTAATAAAGCTATTAAGTTCGCCATCATATTTAGCGATACGATCTAAAAAGTGCTGAGTTAATTCAACACTGGTGTACGCGCCCGCTCGCAAGTCTGCGGCCAGCTCAGTCAAAGTCTTGTTATGCATGATTACGCTCACTCGAGAACTTTAGGAACCAGATACAAACCGGCTTCTGTGGTTGGGGCAATCTGTTGGAATTTTTCGCGCTGATTGATTTCAGTCACGACATCGTCGCGCAAGCGCTGAGTAGAATCTTGTGGATTAGCCATCGGCTCAATGTCTGCCACATCGGCAGCATCCATCTGTTCAACCAAGTCCAGAATGCCTGATAAATTACTGGCATACTGCTCAATATCCGCTTCGTCGATCGCTAGGCGGGCCAAGTGTGAGATTTTTTTTACATCAGAGGCCGTCAAAGACATGGAACCTGCTCCCGGGAAAAATTAGCAAGCAGGGGAATTTACCACAATGCACCCTGACAAGGAATCATTGCCGTTAAAAGCTTCAGCCAGATTTTTCAGCTTAGCGTGAGATTATTGGCTTCAGATCGGCCAGCGTTAAAAGCTCACCCGCAATACTGGTCTGCGCCAGCAGTAAGGCAGCCAATACGATGGTCATAAGGATTAGAAACGATGTGCGAACCATGATAGACCCCCTATTTATAAAACTGTTATTGCTATGATTGCTTAGCAGTGTAAGTAGTTTAGGCGCGAAATGCACAGTTTCGGCGCTTATTTTTTGTTACGGTTACGTTATATTTTGCCGACGGAAACGGCAAATTCGGGTAAACTCCGCCGCAACTAATGAACCAAGGAAATACCTGTAATGAACATTCGTCAGCTTCTTGAAGCACGTGTCCGCCAAGCCATGGAAGCCGCTGGTGCCGCCAAAGATTCCCCTGCGGTTATCAAGCCATCCGGTCGCCCTGAGTTCGGAGACTATCAAGCGAATGGCATCATGGGCGCAGCGAAGAAACTGGGCATGAACCCACGCCAGTTAGCGACTGCCGTAATGGAGCACCTGGACCTTGAAGGGATTGCCGAAAAAGCAGAGATTGCAGGCCCTGGTTTCATCAATATTCACTTAAGTAATTCATGGTTATCCGCACAAGCAGCAACCACGTTACACAGTGACACACTGGATATTAGCCCAAGCCAGCCTTCACAAACGGTGGTGCTGGATTACTCCAGCCCGAACTTAGCCAAAGAAATGCACGTTGGCCATTTGCGCTCCACCATTATCGGTGACGTGATGGCGCGTACGCTGAAGTTTCTGGGGCACAAAATCGTTCCACAGAACCACGTTGGCGACTGGGGCACACAGTTCGGCATGCTGCTGGCACACATGAACAGCCTGCAAACCTCTGGTGAAGCGCTTTCCATGCAGCTGGCCGATCTGGAAAACTTCTACCGCGACGCCAAAACTCGCTTTGACCAGGAAGATGGCTTTGCGAATAAAGCTCGTGACTACGTGGTGAGACTGCAATCCGGCGATAAAGAGTGTTATGCGCTATGGGATCAATTCATTGAAATCTCCTTAAGCCATTGCGATGCCGTGTATGAGCGCTTGGGTGTATTGCTAACTCGCGACGACCTGAAGCCTGAAAGCGCCTATAACGATGACTTGCCAGAAGTGGTTAAAGACCTTAAAACTGCAGGCTTGCTAACTGAACATGACGGCGCACAGTGCGTATTCCTTGAAGAATTCAAAGGCCGTGATGACACCTTGCTGCCAGCCATTATTCAAAAATCAGATGGCGGTTACCTGTATGCCACGTCTGACTTGGCTGCGTTGCGTTACCGTGCCGATACTTTACACGCCGATCGCGTACTGTATTTTGTGGATGCACGCCAAAGTACGCATCTTGCTCAAGTATTTGCCATCGGTAAGAAAGCGGGCTTTGTACCAGAAGCTACCTCACTAGAGCACATGGCCTTCGGCACGATGATGGGCCAAAACGGCAAGCCATTTGCAACGCGTACCGGCGGTACGGTGAAACTGGTTGATCTACTGGAAGAAGCTGAGCAACGCGCATTTGATCTGGTTAGCGAGAAAAATCCAGACTTGGATGAAGCATCACGCCGTGAAATCGCCAAGCTAATCGGTATCGGCTCGGTTAAATATGCCGACCTGAGTAAGAACCGCACCTCAGATTACATCTTCAACTGGGAAACTATGTTGAGCTTTGAGGGTAATACCGCACCTTACCTGCAATATGCTCACGCGCGAATTCGCAGTATTTTTGCTAAAGCAGGCGAAGTGGATACCAAGGCTGAGTTGCTGATTGATCATGCCGCCGAACACCAATTGGCGCTGACCTTGCTACGCTTCAGTGAAGCACTGGAAACAGTTGAGAAAGATGGCACACCAAATACGCTGTGTAATTACTTGTTTGAACTGGCCGGCAACTTCATGACCTTTTATGAAGCCTGCCCAATTTTGAAAGATGATGTCGCGCCTGAAGTGAAGAATAGCCGTCTGCAGTTGGCACAGTTGACAGCGAATACGCTGAAGACCGGATTGGGGTTATTGGGAATTGATGCGCCAGAGCGTATGTAGAAACAAATAAGCCACTACCAACGATGGGTTGGTAGTGGCTTATTGAATTTCGATCTAAGCTTATTTCTTGGCCCCGATCGCGCCTCTTAAGTTCCTCATTGAAGCCTGCACCACCGCAAGTTCAGCATCAGACATCTTGATTACACCTTGCTTTACCGCTTTAGCAATTGAGGCGATGTGCTCAGGAAGCATACCCAACTTTACTTCAAGGTCCTTTTTAATCAGGCTTTGTCTTGACTCCAACCAAGTTGTCACTTCGCGCTTCTCTTGGTCAGTCAAAAGCTCATTCGCTTTATCGTTTAATGTTCCATCAATCAGGCTAGCTGATCCAGCAGGCGTTGATGTCATTTTACCTGCCACTTCCTGTGTTTTTACCAGCTGAACGCTGTTTCCTCTGACTCTGAAATGCATAATATACTCACTCTATTAGTTGTTAAAAATTAAATATGATGATCATATTTGTGATCATCATATAAACCATTCTTCATATATGCAACTAAATATTTTTAATATATGCAAAAACCTCCAGCAGTTTAATGAAGCACCGCATTACCAGCAACCGACCTCAACAACGCACTGGTTAAAATATCGTAGCCGCGTCCCGACAACTCCCTTGTCCAAATATCCAACAAACAAGGCGCGTAAGGGAACTCAGTCAATGCAAGCGCCTGCTCCCCACCACACAAAAAGCGGCAGTAAGGACAATCCAGCCATTTCTCAACAACCTGCTCAGAACTCCATCCATACATTGTTTTAAGATACAGCGCGCCCGCCATAAAGCGATAACGGGACTCCGTTCTTCCAGCAAATAGCTCACTGAGTTCAGATTCCACATAGTGCCAATCAACTGTTTTTGAAAGCTTATAGAGTTGATGATTGTGATCGAGTGTCATAGCCCTCTCCTTCCAGACAATATCGAACCCTTTATGATAGAGCCAGGCTGTTTTTTATTTAGGATAGGAATCCCCACTTTTTTGACTATTGAATATTAGCCAGCTATAAATGGCTGATAATAAAGGGGCGGTATAATGAAAGATAAAACAAAAGAATTGGGAAAATTTGCCTTTGAACTTTGCGGGGCTGAAAACTACGATGCAGCATTCTCAGCTTTTGACCAACTGCTAACCAGTGTCGGTTTCGATAGCGTTTTATACTCTCACATCCCATCTATTGTGTTATCCGGTACTAGTGCCTCACAACCCGTATTTTCGACCTCCGAGAGTTACGATAACCGTTACATGATGCAATACATGGAGGCTGGTTTTTATAAGAACGATCATATGATCAACAGCATTAACGATGGCCGTATGTCGCACATTGACTGGTGGAAAGACGCCGAGACCAAGCAGATAAGCAAAGGGGCAATGGAGGTATTTAGTGTTGCCCGCGATGATTTCAAAATGACCAATGGCTTTACAATTCCAACCCTCACCGGCTCTCAAGGCATTGCGGCCACTAGTTTTATCAGTTCGGACTCGCGCGAACCATTTGATCAGTTGCTTCAGGAAAATGAGCAGCTAATGATCGCTTGCAGCAAAATCTTTCATAATCACGTTATGAATCAGGCCTATTTCTTCGGTAAATTTTTGGAGCCGTCACTGCCCAAGCTCAACCCAACTCAGCGCGCCGTATTCAAAGGCCTGTTGCTGGGTTTAACTACACCCGTCATCGCCGAGCAAATATTCAGAAGCCCACGCTATGTGGAGAATGTCGTACGTGACTTGCGGGTCAAAATTGGTGGTAGCGATGCCAATGGCAAGCCGCTAATGAGCAAAGACTCATTGATTCATTATGGTGGATTGATGCGTTTCCTGGATCAGCTGTCATAACTGACCACGTTTTACGCACTTTCCCAATCCATTCCGCACCGCAACAAATAAATTATAATTAGCCACACCTATAAGCTAAGCTTATAAGATAAGCTTATGCCACTATTAGATACTTCCATTAGCTCAAACCCGCCATCAGGCGCATGATGTTCTGATAAGAATTCTTTTGGCATTTTGCAGTCGAGGTAGGAATGAGCTCATTACCCAAGTTTGAGGACCGTGATAAACAAGAGGTGAAATACTCCACTTGTTACATGTGCGCCTGTCGGTGTGGCATCAAAGTCACCGTCGAAGATAGAAAAATTCGCTACATCGAAGGCACTCGGGAACACCCTATTAATAAGGGCGTGCTATGTGCCAAAGGCAATGCGGGCATTATGAAGCAATACTCGCCTGCCAAGCTTTCCACCCCACTATTGCGCAAACCCGGCAGCAAACGCGGCGATGGCGAGTACGAAGCCATTAGCATGGAAAAGGCGCTAGATATCCTCACTGCGCGTTTAAAGAATATTCGCGAGACTGACCCCAAAAAACTCGCCTACTTCACTGGCCGTGACCAAATGCAAGCCTTCACCGGCATGTGGGCCACCCAATTTGGCACTATCAATTGGGCCGCCCACGGTGGTTTCTGCTCGGTGAATATGGCCGCTGGTGGTTTGTACACCATGGGACACGCCTTCTGGGAATTCGGTGATCCAGACTGGGATCGCACTAAATATTTCATGATGTGGGGCGTTGCCGACGACCACGCATCCAATCCGATCAAAATTGGTCTAGAAAAAATCAAACGTCGTGGTGCGAAATTCGTTTCGATCAACCCGACACGTACCGGCTACCAAGCCATTGCCGATGAGTGGGTCGGGATTACACCCGGCACCGACATGCAGTTCGCCCTATCCATGGTTCATGTGCTGCTGAAGCATGACCAATTCGACTGGGAATTTCTGATTCGCTACACCAACTCTGCCTACTTGGTGCAAAACACTCCCGGCGAAAAAGGTGATGGCCTATTCCTGCGTGATGAAAAAGGCAATCCGCTAGTCTGGGATATGGAAAAAGAAGCGCCAGTTAACGGCAAACTTCCCGACATCAAGCCTGCCCTATTCTACGAAGGTGAAGTCAACGGCAAACCCGTTCGCAGCTCCATGGTGATTTTCGCTGAGACCTATCTCGACGATAAATACTCGCCTGAAAACTCCGCTAAGATCACCGGCATTCCCGCTGACACCATCGAGCGCTTGGCCCTTGAAATGGCCCACGTTGCCTTCAAAGAAACCATCGAAATCGAACAAGAGTGGACGGATTACGCGGGCCGTAAGCACGATAAATTTATCGGACGCCCAGTGTCCATGCATGCCATGCGCGGCATCTCTGCTCACTCAAATGGATTCCAAGCGTGCCGTGCGATTCACTTTGTACAGATTCTGCTCGGGTCTGTGGATTGTCCGGGGGGGCACTTGGCCAAGCCGCCATTCCCTAAGCATATTCCGCCGCACTTAAAACCTGCCAAAGAAACAGCACCGAATACGCCGCTGAAATCACCACCACTTGGCTTCCCGACTTGTCCGGAAGATTTGGTGATTGATGATGACGGCAAGCCATTGCGAATTGATAAAGCCTTCTCTTGGGATGCGCCAATTTCAAACCACGGCTTGATGCACATGGTGATTACCAATGCAGTGAAAGGCGACCCATACCCCATCGATACTCTGATGATGTTCATGGCGAATATGTCGTGGAACTCCACCATGAACACCTCCGAAGTGCGCCAAATGCTGGCGGAGCGCGATGAAAATGGCGAGCATAAAATTCCGTTTATTGTGGTCTCCGATGCTTATCATTCTGAGATTGTAAACTTCGCGGATTTGGTGATTCCCGATACCACGTATCTGGAGCGCTACGACACTATTTCCATGCTCGACCGTCCGATTTCAGAGCCACATGCAGCTTGTGATGCGATTCGCCAGCCCATTTTGGAGCCAGATCGTGACGTGCTCTCGTGGCAGGAAGTACAGCTGGAAGTAGGTAGCCGCCTTGGCTTTCCAGTGTTTGTCGACAAAGAAGGCAAGCGGAAATACAAAAACTACAAAGACTTCGTGATCAACTGGGAAAAAGAGCCCGGTATCGGCCTGCTAGCGGGCTGGCGCTTGGATGAAAATGGCAATGAAATTCACCTTCGCGGCAAGCCAAACCCTAAGCAATGGGAGCGTTATGCTGAAAATGGCGCATTTATGGAAGTTCCCTTCCCGCCTGAAACCCGCTATTACCGCCATGCTAATAAAGACTACCTGACCTGGGCTAAGAAAAATGGCTGGGTCGGCTCGACCGATCAAATCGTGATGGAGCTATATTCCGAAACCCTGCAAAAGTTTAACTTAGCCGGACAAGGCTTATACGATGGCCCGATGCCAACTGAGCAGCATCATAAAGATCGCTTAACCAAATATTTCAAACCGCTACCGGAGTTCTACACACCTTTGGAGCAAACGCGAATTGATGAGACCGAATACCCATTCCATGCCATCAACCAGCGCCCAATGTTTATGTATCACTCTTGGGATTCGCAGAACGCGTGGCTACGCCAGATCATCTCGCAAAACTTCTTATACATGAATCGCGAACAAGGCGAGGAAATGGGCATTGAAGATAAAGATTGGGTCTGGGTTGAGTCGCACAACGGCAAGATTCGCGTACAAGTTAAACTGATGGAAGGCTGTGTGAAAAACACGGTGTGGACATGGAACGCCATCGCTAAGCAGTCCGGCGCATGGGGTCTGAAAAAAGGCGCTAACGAAGCCAAAGACGCTTTCCTAATGAATCACCTGATCTCGGAGCTATTACCGAAAAAAGGCGATGCACTGGACAATGTCACCAACTCTGACCCAATTACTGGTCAGGCCGCTTGGTATGACTTACGCGTTAAAATCTATCCGGTTGAAAACGGCGAAACCGGTGCTTACCCACAATTCCCGGAGATGAAGAAAGTACCAGGCATGGGCGAGTCACCCGACATTCTCCGTTACAACGCACACGCCAATGGCCAGTCCGTCCAGCTGCACCGCTCGATGGACGATATTCTGTCACGTGGTAGTGTTCACGACGATGCAGACCATAAGCGCGGCGACACCAAACGGGGCAAGCCTGCCGACAATGACGGGAGTAAATCATGAAATTAGGATTAGTTGTTGATCTGGATGTCTGTGTTGGCTGCCATGCCTGCGCGGTCTCTTGCAAACAGTGGAATACCTCGGGAACCACTGGCCCGCTGACCGACTACGCGCCATATGACGAAGACCCCAGCGGGGTTTGGTTTAACCGCGTACGTCATTATGAAGTCGGCGATTTCCCAAACAGTAAAACCGTCAATATGCCGATGTCGTGCATGCACTGTGAGCAAGCAGACTGTGTGGATGTTTGCCCAACCGGCGCATCCTACAAGCGTAAAGAAGACGGCATTGTATTGATTGATCAGGACAAGTGCATGGGCTGTAACTACTGCTCATGGGCCTGCCCATACGGTGCACGTGAATTGGATCGCGATACCGGCACCATGAAAAAATGCACGTTGTGTGTTGACCGCATTTACGATGAAAGCCTGAACGAAATTGATCGCCAGCCTTCGTGCGTGATCACCTGCCCTGCCCATGCGCGCCACTTTGGTGACTTTGACGATCCAAACTCCAACGTCAGCACCTTGGTGCGTGAGCGTGGCGGCCATCAATTAATGCCAGAACTGGGCTACAGCCCAACCAATCATTACCTGCCACCGCGCATTATGAAGCCTCAGCCCGTTGCTGAGAAACCCAATAAATCATTGATCAGTTCCGTCAAAGACTGGGTCAATCAGTCCATCGCACGCTAAGGAGAACCCCTCATGCATCCCGCTTTTTCTGTGATTGCGTTTACGGTGTCTTCAGGTGCCGGATTTGGTTTATACATGCTGCTAGTCATGGCGCATGTATTTGGTTTTGTAACATTGGAGCGTGGCACGATTATGGGTAGCACAGTGCTTGCTCTAGTCCTGATTATCGCCGGACTGCTAGCCTCTACTCAGCATTTGGCGAACCCTAAAAATGCCTGGCGCGCTTTCTTCCGATTCAGAACCTCGTGGTTATCTCGTGAAGGGGTATTCGCGGTATTGTTTTTCCCATTTGCCATGTTGTATTTGCTGGGTGTTTTCCTAAGCGATACGGGCAGCATTGGCTTTTTCACTAAGCTGATGGGCCTATTTGGCGTAATGCTGGCGTTCGCAACCTTGTTCAGTCAGGGCATGATTTATGGTTGCCTGAAGACGATTAAGCAGTGGAATACACCGCTAACACCAACGAATTATATCCTGCTGGCATTTGCTACCGGTGCGTTGTTGTTCAACCTGCTATTGGCTTTGAATGGCCATGAGTCGCTGGGCATGATGGGAGGCATTACGCTGGGACTGATCTTTATCGCAACGATCGCGAAAGGGATCTACTACTTCTGGATTCGTACACCGAGCGCTTCAAGCATTAATACCGCGACTGGCTTTGCCCGTGGCAAGGTTCGTTTGCTGGATGTTGGGCATACCGCTGGCACGTTTTTGACTGAGGAATTTGGTTATAAAACAGCGCAGGGGAAGCTTAATAGTTTGAAGGCTGTGGTGTTTGCTTGTAGCTTCTTTATTCCGTTTTTACTGACTACGGTGATGGTGGTTGGATCTAGTGCGGCGGTGTTCTGGGCACTGCTGGCGTTTGTGGTGGCTATGGTTGGGATTACTGCTGAGCGTTGGTTGTTTTTTGCTGAGGCTAATCATGTGGTGAATCTTTATCATGGGGCGCAGCGTACTTGACAGCAATAATGGTAGCTCTCTTCTAGGGAGCTACCTACGACCTATTCCCCTCCCCTTCCTTATCAGACATCACAAGACTTATCCTTTCTACTTATTTTCTGTAATTACAAAAACAGAAAATTAGTTTATATTATAAAAAAACAGGCGAAGGAACTATCAAACCGTGGCTAAAAACTTACTAGGCGTCTTAGTACAAACTGGAAAAGCAATTGAAAGAGACCGCAAAAGACGAGAGAGGGAGTCTGCGCGAGATTACGCAACTGCTGTCCGTAACTTAGAAAAAGCTAGGAAGGCTGAAGAAAAAGCAGTCTTGATGATGAAAAAGGCGGGTCTTGCCGAGCTAAAATCTAGGGAGAAAGCCAGAGCACTAGCCTATACAGAAAAAATGAAAGCCATTGCAGATGAGCAGAATTCAGAGCTTACTGCTATTTATGAAGATATTGACGGGCTACTTGAACACACACTAGGGATAGATGACTTTGTAGACTTGGAATCATTACGTAGAACGAATGATTTCGACCCGAAAGAGCTTGGTACGCCTCTACCCACCCCTAAATTAGACCCTCTTCCCCCTGAACCTATTTTTGAAGCACCTCCAAAACCTAAGGGCATATTTGGTCGTAAGAAGAAGCTCGCTTTGGCAACAGCAGAGGCACAAGAGGCATTTGATAATGCTCACTCAACATGGCAGTCCGAAGTTAATAAAATACAGCTAAGCTATGAAAAAAGACAACGCGAGCACGCTGCACTGGAAAGAGACAGAATCCAAAAGTTAGGAGAAGCTCAACTTGCTTTTGAGCGCGAAGTTAGCGAACACAATGAGTACCTAGATCAGTTTATAAATAACCTAGGTTATGGAACCGTAGAGGCAATAGAAGAGTACGTATCTATAGTAGTTTCAAATTCAGTATATCCTGAACACTTTTTGGTAAATCACACTTTTAACTATGAGCCAAGTACTGCCGAGCTCAGGATGAGGGTAGTCATCCCAGAACCAAGCCGAATAACAAATATAAAAGCCTACAAATATCAGAAATCATCAGATGAGATTGTCTCAACTACGCTTTCCAATAAGGCTCAAAAGGATCGCTATAATGGAGCGGTACATCAGGTAGCAATCAGAACATTTCATGAGATCTTTGAAGCAGACCGCAGAGGCCTCATAAAAAGCATATCACTCGAAGTTGGTACTGAAGCACCTCTTCCCTCTACAGGCAACCTTGATTTTATTCCATTTGTAGCAGCTGCAGCCGAGCGAGAGGCTTTTATGGAATACGACTTATCATCTATTGTAGTTATCGAAACACTCAAGCATCTGGGCGCAGCGATTTCTAAAAATCCATTTGACCTAATAGGGGTGGACTCAAATGGAGTGCGTCGATCATGAATAAGCCAAACCTGAGATTCAATCCACCTCCTGGCTGGCCAAAACCACCAGCAGATTGGCAGCCACCTGCCGGCTGGGAACCTCATCCGAGCTGGCCAGAGCCACCAGAGGGGTGGCAACTCTGGCTGCCTCAAGTGGCAACATTGGATGAAACAGAAGGTTTAATAGATACTGACATTCAAAATACATCCAGTGTGATCGAGGCCACTAGTGGAGAGCTTGAAAACCTCAGGTTAGAAAATGAAGAACTAAAACGATTACTTGCGGAGCAACAATCCAGCTTTGAGGAGGTAGTTTTATTAAATGATGAACAGGTTTTACAAAGCGTGGGCATATACCGTTACCACCACCCGCTTCAAAACGCAGTGGCTTTTAAAGAACGACTAAAAGATTTAGAGTCCCAAATATCAACTTTGATAAAGTCAGATCAAGCTATTGAAAAATCAAACATGTTTACGTTTGATAACTCTCTAGCAAAAGGCAAGAAGATGACAGCGGACTTAGGGAAGCTAATGCTGCGAGCCTATAATGCTGAAGCAGATAATAGCATCCGCTCCCTCCGGGCAGGTGCAGTCTCGACAGCCAAAAAGCGATTGGAAGCTTCAAAAAAATCAATTGCAAAGCTAGGTTCGCTGATGGAAATGCATATATCTGAAAAATTTCACTCCCTCAGACTCGAAGAGATTGAGATAACCTCAGATTGGCTGATGAAGAAACAAGAGGAAAAAGAGGAGGCAAAAGAAGAAAGAGCAAGGCTACGGGAAGAACGTAGAGTAGAGAAAGAGCTAGCACTACAGCGAGAAAAACTTGATAAAGAACGTGCACATATTCTAAATACAATCACATCGTTGAAAGAGTCAGGAACTCATGATGCAGACTTAGAAGCACGACTTGAAGCAATTGACCAAGCAATATCAGAGAATGACTTTCGATTGGCCAATATTAGAGCGGGATATGTTTATGTCATCTCAAATCGGGGTGCGTTTGGGGAAAACGTTGTAAAAATTGGATTAACTAGGCGATTAGAGCCATTAGACAGAATAAACGAGCTAGGTGGAGCTTCAGTTCCTTTCAGGTTCGATGTACATGCATTATATTTCTCAGAGGATGCTGTCAGCCTTGAAAATGAGCTTCATAAATACTTTGCATCAAGAGCAGTGAATATGGCGAATAGCCGCAAGGAGTTCTTTTTTGCTACCGCTGCAGAAGTTAAAGAAGTCTTAATGGAAAAAGTAGGTAACTTACTTGAGTTCACCGAAAAAGCGGATGCAACTGAGTACTACCAATCAGCTCAATACTGGCCGAGTTTTTCTGGCGATATAGGGCCAAAAGCATCAGAAAAGCCAGCGGAATAAGTACCCATGACTAAAACTCTAAAAATCGGCATCATGCCTCGCGAACAATTCCAAAAGCGCATGCTAGATGTAACAGCTGGGCGCACAAAACTCAATAAGGATGACCCCAAAGTCTGGTTTAACTCCATGAAATCACTTAGTGAAGTACTGAGTGATAATAACGTCCACTTGTTGAAAATGATTGAAGAGACACAGCCTAAAACGCTTAAAGATCTGGCAGAGCTGAGTGGTCGGCAAGTCAGTAATCTAAGCAGGACTCTCAAGATGATGGAGCGGTATGGAATCGTGGAACTAAAAAAAGTCAGCAGATCAATTGAGCCGGTGGTTAAAGCCAGTCAGTTTTCTATTCAATATGGCACGTAGCTTCCAGAGTATATGGCGTCACTTAGCGAATACCTAACTCGTCGATTACTCGCACAGCTTCTAGCAACTTCTTGTTAGGCCCACTGTATTCCACACAAACTCTTTATTGCCTAGATTCACAATATAGGCTCGGATGTTTACTGCAATCATAAGCTGAAAAGTCAGTAATTTACCAAGTTAGTTACATTATCAACCCTGATAAATAGCCTCTAACGACAAACTTAAGCTCAAACTTTCCAGCACTACCTCTGATGCTAAATCGCTGTAAACGTGCAGCAACCATTCGTCTTTCCCGACACGACGAAAGTGCTCCACTAACACTGCAGCAGGGTCAATCAGCAAATAATCCTGCAAGCCCACAATCGAGCGATAATGGGCAAACTTTCCACCTCGATCATAATCCCTCGTGCTTGGGGAAAGTACCTCGATAATCACCGTTGGATTCAATAAGGTCGTTTCATTGTCTCCCAGATCAGGCTCGCCACAATAGACTGAAATATCAGGATAAGTATCCAAACCAGAGGGCGTATGCACTCGCATATCGCTATTCATAGGCTGACAAGGCTTGCCCTTCAACGCTTGTCGCAGCTCTCCATATACATTACCTGCCACTTGAGCATGTTTGAAAGTGCCGCCAGCCATAGCAAATATCTGGCCTTCAAAGAATTCCAGCTTTTGGTCGCTTTGTGCATCCTGTGCGAGGTAGTCATCGCGACTGATTATAAGGTTTGCCTGTGGCATGTTAACCGCCTTCTAGTGGAATGTTTTTAATGGCTTTTTGTATATTGCCACAAAATTCAGGCTATTGCTCACTACACTTTTACGCGCATAAAAATGTAAACCCCCACACTTTATTGCGCATAAAAGTGTGAAGCGTATAATCAAACTAATCTTATGCTGCGAAACTACGCCCCATGAAGCGACTATTACTCGATAAGCTTTTAGCCTGGAAAACCAAAGACTCCCGCAAGCCTATCCTAATCGATGGCGCACGACAGACTGGCAAAACGTACCTACTCAAAGAGTTATTAGGCCGCGAGTTCGCCAATGTCCTGCGTCTCGACTTTTTGGAAAACCCAGAGTTTTCCGAAGCCTTCGAAGGCTCACTAACACCAAGCGATGTAATCTCAAATATCGAGCTACTCACTGGCGAAGTATTTAACGCCAGCACCGACTTATTAATCCTCGATGAAATCGGCGAATGCCCCAGAGCAGTCACTGCCTTAAAGTATTTCGCCGAAAAAGCGCCGGAGATGTTTGTCGCTGCCAGCGGTTCAAACATCGGTTTATTGGCTTCCTTCCCTGTTGGCAAAGTTGAACAACACAATTTAAGGCCCCTCACCTTCCATGAGTTCTTATGGGCATCTGACGAAGCCGCGTTGATCAACGCGCATGAAGGGCAAGTCAACTCGGCAGCAGCACATACCAAACTCTTTGATAAGCTGACTGACTACTATTTCACAGGCGGCATGCCAGAGGCTGTTTCAAGCTGGTTTGATGATTCCCACGATAGTATTTTGGATCGCGTGGCCACAGTTTCTGAAGTACAAGCTAATCTGGTTGAGGGCTACAAGCGCGACTTTGGTAAGTACTCGGGCAAGTTGGATGCACAGCTAATCGAGTCGATATTTAGCAATATTCCTTCTCAACTATCGTCAGTGTTTGATGAGTCTGTGAAGCGCTTTAAATTCAAAGGTGTATTTGAACGAAAGTCACGTTATGCCGATTTTGAAAGTGCTATTTCATGGCTACATCGCTGTCGCTTGGTGCTGAAGAATTATCCCGTTGAAGGCACGCCCAGATCACCACTAGCCGCTTACCAAAAAGATAACCGGGTAAAGTTATTTCTGTTTGATGTGGGCCTGCTTAATCACATGCTAGGCACGGGTTACAAAGAAATTAAGCAGCAAGCGTATGAGTATAAAGGCTATATTGCAGAGAATTTTGTACAGCAGGAGCTGGCTTCAATGAGTATTGAGCCCAGTTTTTCATGGGCGGATGCGAGAGCAGAAATCGAATTTATTATTGCGGATGACTCTGGTCGAATCGTGCCAATCGAAGTGAAGAGTGGCAGCCGAACACGTGCTAAATCACTGCAATCGTATATTACAAAATGCGCGCCACATCGAACGATTAAACTGACAGGTACTCAAGGCTCCTCGGTTCTTGGACAGGACAGTATTGTGATGCCGCTTTACTACACTGAATATGTCATGGAGCGCTTGTAACTACCCACCATCCTGTATAGGCGCTGGGGAACCGAAGCTCTAGCCCAAGCACCTAAGCAATCTCTAAATCAAACAACCGGCGTCAGCAGTTCACCCCGATCAAAATACGCCTGCAAATTATCCAACATCAACTTACCCATTGCCTTGCGCGTATCCACCGTACCCGAAGCATGGTGTGGCTGCAGCAACACATTATCCAATGCCAAAAACCTTGGATTAAGATCCGGCTCGCCTTCAAACACATCCAATGCCGCCACGCCCAAAGTACCCGCTTCCAGCGCATCTAATAACGCCTCTTCATCAATATTGGCTGCACGGCTAATATTAATCAGCATGCCATTCGGCCCCAGCGCTTCGATGACTTCTTTATTGACCATGTGCCGAGTTTTATCATTCGCTGCTAGCCCTACAAACAAAATATCACACTGCTTTGCCAGCTCCAAAGCATCAGCCACATACGTCCAATCAGCCGGAACGGCCTCTTTAGGCGAGCGGCTGCTATAAGAAATAGTCATATCAAAGCCTGCCAAACGCTGACCAATTGCCTCACCAATACGACCTAAGCCAAGAATACCGGCACGTCGTCCATACACGCGTTGGCTCAGTGGGAAGCTGCCCTTATTTAACCAATCACCAGAGCGCACCCACGCCTCAGCCTGGCCCATACGGCGCGATGCCATTAGCAACATCCCCAGCGCCAGGTCAGCCACGTCATCGGTTAGCACGTCCGGCGTATTACTTACCCGCACGCCATGCTCACGAGCCGCATCAAGGTCAACCTTATCGAAGCCCACGCCATACACCGAAATGACTTCCAGATTAGGCAGCGACTCTATTAACTTACGATCAATTAGCTCACCCGCCGAGCCGGTTACACCACGAATCGACGCGCCATGTGCTTGATAAAACGCAGCCATATCATCGATCTCAAACCCGCGATGTACTACGTAATTAGCATCCAATACTTCCTGATCCCATTCGGGGTATTTAGTCAGTTGTAAAACCGCTGGCTTCATCGTTAAAAATCCTTAGTTACAGAGAGCCGAACGCCCTCCTATTTACGTAAAAACCGCAGCATTGCGGCCATTAAATCAGAGTTTCTTTATACAGCAGCTAAGTGATGAAAAACAGACTGGATGATATTGACCGCGAGGCGGAGCATCAGGTCATCCCCTGATGCTCCATCGCCACTTATTTAGCAGCAACCCGCTTGCGAATATCATTGATATTGCGTCCGGTGAGGTTTGCCAGCGTGCGCATTTCTTTCTCTTGGCGCTGCGGTAACGTCCGGCTGAAATAGTTCTTACCCGCAGGGCATGAGGCTTCACCTTTAAAGGCATGGCGGATCACGTAACGCCCTTGAAAGTTATCCTTATTTCCCGTGACCTGAAACATCAGATCTTCCGGAAAATTCGCTTGGTCATAGCGCACATGCAGGCGGGTGATATACACATCCTGTGCACCACCTCGGCTATTACCTTTGGGATCAACCCAAAACGCGCCCAACTCGCGTAACTGAAGCGGCGTTAACGGGTCCGCTGCACAAGGGTCACACCAGTTCATATCCCAGGCATATTCCAGAAAGACTGCTTTGCCACGCTCACGATTAACTGCCGTGCGAAACATATCCCGATAAAAACTGGCGAACTCTTTGTTGTCTTTGATATAAGCCGGTACTTCAACATCGGTTGGCAGTTTAACGGTGCGGTAATTAGTGGTTTCGACGCGCCCGTTGCGGGTCATGGCATACACAAACAGCTCTTGCTTGCCTTGCGCATTCACCGTGCCTAAACGAATTGGTAGCATGAATTTTTTATAGTCATACGCCACACGAATTGGGCGCAAGCGCGTAAAGCCAGATTTATCTAATTCTTTGAGATTAACCTTCGCCACAAAGAACTTCATATCCTGTTTCAGATAACTGCCGACTACCGGCTCCGCGCCTTTGGGTAGTTTATAGCCCTGCTCCTTTAGCCAAGTCACCAGCCCGCCACTTTCCTTGGCTGACAGCAGTAAAATGTCATACTCAGCAACGGTGTAACGCGCCTCTATTTTCACTCCCAACTCTGCGGCACGGCGGGTTGGAGCCGCCGGAGCCATGGCAGGCCTGGGCATTGCGGTCGGGGCCATCATTGGCCGAATCACTGGCGCACAAGGATCAGGGTCAAAATACTCCACCAGCCTCGGTGCGGAGTAAGCATCCAAGTGCTGCATTACCGCTGGATTCACTACGCTAATTTGTTCTTTTCGCAGCACACTCGGTACCGGAATGACCATGGCAAAGTCTTTGGCATCGCCCTTAAAATCACTCGCCATGGTGACCACATTGCGCACGCCATCACGCACGTACACCACTTGCGAAGACTCATTAAACAAACCGGTATCCGCCTTTCCCACGTAAAAACCGCAGAAGGCGCTGGCCTGTGTTGAGAGGCTAAACAAGCCCAATAGCAATGGAAACTTAAGCAAACCTAATTTCATGATTCTCTCCTGATTAGCCAGTGGAAGCGCGTACCGGCGAAACGCCTATTCAACAACGGCACCAGCGGCGAGCAACAGGCTAGTGCATATAAAAACGCATTGGGTATAAACCAAAAATACTGCAGCGACCAGCCGATCAGTGCGACGCTGGCCCCAAATAAAACACGGGCTTTAGGCGACTGTGGGGTCGTCATCGGGTCCGATAACATAAAGAAGCAAAAGATCAACAAGGCTCCATTTTGCAGTTGATGCAGTGGAATATCCGGCGGGTCGCCCAGCCAGATCGCACGAGCGGCCAGCAAAGCCGTATAGGTCGATAGAAACACCAGACTCGTTAACATGCGTCTCCACCCCAGCATCGCAACCAAGCCAAATCCAGCCATCAGCAGCGCTAGCCACAAGCCCTGCCCCCACTTACCGTGAGCCACCCACGTTTGCTCCGTCGCCAGTAGCACCAGCACAATGCCGATATTGGATGGATTAAAGACATGCCGCCCTTTTATGCGTAGTAGAAACTTACTGCCAATCGCAATTATCGCCGCCAGCGCCAGCCACCACCATGCAGCGGCATTCAGTAATAAAACAATGGAGAGGCAGGTATTTAGCGCGCTTAGCCACTGCATTGGCAAATCGTAATAGCGAAGGAATAAACCCTGCGCAAGCAGTCCACTCATCAATACAGCCAGCAGATTTTGCCATGGGATGACAAACTCCAGTGTTAGCCAGCCACACAATAGCAACCCACATTGCACGGTTAGCTGATAGTAGCGTGGGTCAATCCGACCTAAAGATAGGCTCATAAGCAATGCCCCGTAACTGGATTAAAGGGGGGTGTTTAGTGCTAAACTCAATCTACACACTCTTACTGACCTCAATTCTTAGCGGAATGTTCACTATGTTATCCCCCAAACAACTCGATCAGTTTAAAACTGACGGCTATACCGTCATTGAAAATGTGCTGTCGCCAGAACATCTAGCTCAAATGAAAACCCGCGCCGCCAGCATTGTCAATGACTGGAAAGACGATACGGACAACCCGATCTTCACCACTCAGGATAACAACCGCAGCAATAACAATTACTTCCTAAACTCGGCTGAAAATATCAGCTGCTTTTACGAAGAAGAAGCCTTCGATGCGAATGGCGAATTCGTTCAAAAGCGCGAAGACTGCATCAACAAAATCGGCCATGCGCTGCACGAACTTGATCCTACCTTTCAAACCATTAGCCATTTACCGCTACTGGGCGACATTGCCAAGGACCTTGGTTTGGAGCAACCTGAGCTGCGCCAGTCGATGTACATTTTCAAGCAGCCACGCATTGGTGGTGTGGTGAACTGGCATCAGGATGCGACCTTTTTCTATTCAGACCCCATCAGCGTAATCACCTTCTGGTTTGCTATTGAAGATGCCACTTTAGAAAACGGTTGTCTATGGGTGGAACCAAAAGGCCACCTTGGCCCACTGCGCGAGCGCTTCAACCGCGATGACAATATCACCACGATGGACGCTTTAGATGACACGCCATGGCCAACAGAAAGCGGCGTGCCGCTGGAAGTTAAAGCCGGAACCTTAGTGTGCTTCCACGGCAAGCTGCCTCACTACAGCGCGCCAAACCGTTCCGAGAAATCCCGCCAAGCCTACACGCTGCATGTCACCGATGGCCGCTGCCACTATGCCGAATCGAACTGGCTACAAACTAAGACATTGCCCTTGCGCGGATTTGATATCATAGACTGATACATTTTATATTTTTTTACCCAACCCGTAGTTGATATCCATGAAACATACTAATTTTACCGGTCAACCCGAGTATCAAAGTTTCAATGACGTATACAGCTTCTTGTCCGACGGCTTTAAGAGTGCGCGGCAAGAGCTCTATCTAAACAAGGCGCTCCACCTTGTGTTTGAGGCGCACGATGAAAATGACCGCCGACCGTCATCTCTGGATATCGCTTACACCCTGAAAAAGTTGGGTGTGGATGCGCAGACCTTAGTCGCAGCGCTACTCACCGACCCTCGGCTGCGTGAAACAACCGACCCGCTCTATCTTGAAGAGCAGTTTAACGAGCCCATTGCGCACTTAACCAAGCACGTTAACTGGCTCAACACCTTCAAAGAAGTGGATGTGACGGAAGATTATATTCCGGAACAAGCCGAGGCACTGCGACGTTTGCTACTAGCGACCGTTAATGATGTTCGCGCGGTACTCATCCGGCTAGCCTACCGTTTGCAACGCTTGCGTCAACTATCGCAGGAGTCTCGCGAAACGCAATATGCGGTTGCCAAGGAAACGCTGGACCTGTTTACGCCGCTGGCTAATCGCTTAGGGATTGGTGAGCTAAAGTGGGAAATGGAAGATTTGGCATTCCGCTATATGGAGCCCGATCACTACATGTCTATCGCCAAATCGATGGATGTGAATCGCACCAAGCGTGAGGCCATTATCCAAGGCTTTGTAAAGCAGTTGCAGGATCTGTTGGCGCAAAATGGCATTCAGTCGATGGCTTATGGGCGAGCCAAACACCTCTACAGCATCTGGAAAAAGATGCAGCGTAAAAATCAGGAGTGCCATGAACTAGCCGATCTGTTAGCCGTACGAGTGGTGGTCGATACCATTCCGCAGTGTTATCAGGTACTGGGGATTGTGCATGGCTTGTGGAAGCACTTGCCACAAGAGTTTGATGACTACATCGCTAACCCTAAAGAAAATGGCTATCAGTCGATTCATACGGCGATTCTTGGGCCTGAGAGCCAGATCATTGAAATCCAGATGCGCACCGAGGCCATGCAGGAATTCGCCGAGCGCGGGGTTGCTGCTCACTGGCGCTACAAAGAAGGTAGTAGTCAAGATTTGGCAATGGAGAAAACGGTTCAAGCGCTGCGTAGCTTGCTGGAAAATCCGGTCGATGATGACACCCTACTGGAAGAGCTTAAGCCTGATTTCTTAAGTGAGCGAGTGTATGTGCTGACGCCTAAGGGCGAGGTTATTGATCTCCCTAAAAATTCCACTGCGCTGGATTTTGCTTACTTTGTACATACCGAAATCGGTCATCACTGCATTGGAGCGAAGGCTAATGGCCATCGGGTGCCGCTGAGCTATCCGTTGAAATCTGGTGAGCGGGTTGAGATTTTAACTGATCACCATTCGAATCCTAAGCTCAGCTGGCTAAACCATCAAAAGCATTACACCACCACCACCCGGGCCAGCTCCAGTATTCGCAGCTGGTTAAAGACGCACTATAAAGATACCGATAATACGCAGCTGATTAGCAGCGATAATCTACCCGGTGTTGGCGCACATGCAGTGATGGCGGCGACTTGTTGTCATCCACAATTAGGTGATCGCATTACGGGGGTATATCAACCCGATGCCTCTATTGTCGTGCATCGTGCAATCTGCCCGCTGGCGGCAAAGAACAAGCATGACTTGCCTGTGCTGGATTTGGAGTGGGGAGAGAAAACTGACAAAATCCGCAGCACGATCCATATCGAAGCTTTTGACCGACAAGGTTTGTTGCAGGATATCTCTACACTGATGAATCAGACGCAGGTGAATATTTTAGGGATTAACTCGATTACCGATACGGATGATCAGTCAGTCTCAATGGATGTAGTGATTGAGCTGAGCTCAGCCGATGAGCTAAATCACCTGCTGAAGCGCATTGAGTACATTCCGAATATCTTCAAAGCCAATGCGGTTGAAGATATTCATTAACTCAGTAACTGCTTAGTGTAAGCAGCACTTCTTATAGGGCTTGCCGCTACCACATGGGCAAGCTTCATTTTGTGTTGAAGCTCCTTTTGTAGTGCTGCGTTGCTTTAGCCAATAGCCGTGTAAGTGAATCGCCACATCAATCACTTTATCGGCGCGTTCACGCATCTTTTTGGATGATAAACGCTTGGTCTCTGGCTCCAGCATAAAGCCATTGATATCAATATAATTGAGCTGCTTCAACACCGGCTCCGGCATACTTTCCCACGCGTCCGCATCCAGCTCGACACCGGCTAAATAACCAAAGCACCAGTCATACACATCGGTGTAATCATCATCACCCATAAAGATTGCGGTGAATGCTTCAGGGTTATCGATTAGTTCACGCGAGATATTGCTCATCATCTGCATAATGATATTGATGAAGTGCTGCGCCTCTTCCATATCATCCCAAGAAGGCTGCTGATCGCCACCACCCCACACTTCCGGCAGCCAACGGCTTAGCGGAATCAGGTTCGGTCCGGAGACTATCGCAGTCAAAAAGCCATGCAAGCTAGAGACATTTTCCAGCGAAGTATCAGTTTCGTACTTTTCCAACATGGTATCGAGGAAGACTAGCGCATCGCCACTATCCACTTCATTATCTTCGCTGGGTTCGTTGGCATTATCCATTTCCAGCAATAGCTGATGCTGACGTTCTTCGCTGGCGGCTAATTGCTGTCGGATTTCCAATACACGCTCAGGGCTAGCCTGCTGATAGCGCTGTTGCCAATACACAAACATTTCCTCAACCGGTACTATGTACTCGCGATCAGGGAATGCCCGTCGGCTTTTGCGCAAGGTGGTGTTCGCATATTGGTTGCAGTACATGTTTAAAGTGTCATCACCCAACGACGAAGGATCATCCGCCACCAAGGCTTCTAGGTATCTGGCTACGTCATTCACATGCGCCTGCACGCTACGATCGGAGCGACGGAAAAACTTCGGCTCTGTCATATCAGTAAACGCCTGTTTCACCGATTCCAACGCTTCTTCTGCATTCCAGATGCCATGTGACTGACCGTAAGCAGAAACCTGAGCCGTTAACGCCACCATAAACCGCTCAGCATAACCACCCTGCTCAGCCTTTTTCAGGGCTGTGATGACCACGCAGAAGCGAGTGTTAACTTCCATCGCGATCAGGCAATTTTTACGCCTGAGAGTCACTGAATGCAGCACCCACTGAAATGGCCTCACCGTCGCGCCATCTTCACGCTGCAGGTGTTGAGCATCGTCCTCCATGGTTTTGGATGGCGGAGCAGTCACGATACTCCGCTTCTCACCTTTCTTGGTCACGGTGAAAAAGTCTTGCGCGGCTTGTGTACAGTTGAAAATCAGCATATTGGGCTCAGTTCAGAAAATCAGGCATCACGAAAAATATCGTGTCGCCGACTATTCTACCTATAAATTGACCGCTCTGTGTAATCTGATTCCCTTGATTTGACAACCGTGTAAAATAATCGCACGAACAGTTTCCCAAAGAGAGTCGCATGAGCAAGGAAAAATCCAAGATCGTCATTCTAACCGGTGCCGGAATATCTGCTGAATCAGGCATTCAAACCTTTCGTGCCAGTGATGGCTTATGGCATGAGCACCGCATTGAAGACGTTGCCACGCCTGAGGGATTTACTGCCAATCCGAAGCTTGTTCACACTTTTTACAATGGCCGTCGCGCGCAGCTTCGTGATCCCGAGGTACAACCCAATGCGGCGCATCATGCGCTGGCAAAACTGGAGCGTCATTACCCCGGTGAAGTGCTTCTAGTAACTCAAAATGTCGATAACCTACACGAGCGCGCCGGTAGTTTGAATTTAATCCACATGCATGGCGAGTTAAACAAGGTGCGCTGCGTGAGAACGAACCAGGTTTATCAGTGGCAAGAAGATACTGATTTGCAAACCATGTGCGAATGTTGCGGCAAACCGGGACAACTGCGCCCGGACATCGTTTGGTTTGGCGAGATGCCTATGCAAATGGATGAGATCTACAATACGCTGGAAGATAGCGCCCTGTTTATATCGATTGGTACCTCCGGCCAAGTGTATCCGGCCGCGGGCTTTGTACAGTATGCGCGCCAGCAAGGGACCAGAACGGTTGAGCTGAATCTTGATCCAACAGACTCTAGCCCGATGTTTGATCTTTCGATTCATGGCCCTGCCAGTGAAGTAGTGCCTGAGTTTGTCAAAAATCTGCTGGAAGGCTAATCACAGGCTATTGCCTTAGCGCGTTAGTAGATGCAAAAAAGCCCGACCAAATTGGCCGGGCTTTTTATTGCGACTACATCAATGGATGCTTACAGCATATTTCTTAAATCCAGCGTGTATGGGTACTCTTTAGTATCCTTATACGGCAGATTGCTGAAGTTACGCTGGCTGTTCTGATGAGGCACGATATCGTGGCGCACATCTTGGAAGCCAGGGTTCACCACTGAAACCGGCGAATGTCCAAACTCCCAGAAACGACTGATACGACGAGATTCAGCTTCCAACGCATTGATTGGCGGTGACTCAGGATTCATGCCGCCAGGATGCGCAACGTGGTAAGTACAACCACCCACTGAGCGATCATTCCAGGTATCTACCAAGTCGATCACTAGCGGCGCGTGCACACCAATGGTTGGATGCAACGCGGATGGTGGATTCCATGCGCGGTAACGAATACCCGCCACAAACTCACCATGCTTACCCGTGCTCTTAAGCGGTACGCGCTGACCATTACACACCAAAATATAGCGTGAATCGGTTACGCCCTGAATCATGACCTGTACGCGCTCCAATGAGGAATCCACGTAACGAGCCGTACCCTGACTACCAGACTCTTCACCCAATACATGCCAAGGCTCAATCGCGCCATGCACATGAATGCTGATGTCATCTAGCTGTACCGTACCAAAGCGAGGGAAACGGAATTCCAGGAATGGCGCTAACCACTCAAAACGGAAGTCGTAACCAGAATCATTCAGATCACGAACCACATCACGCATATCTGACTCGATATAGTGACGCAGCATAAAGCGGTCATGCAGCTCAGTGCCCCAACGTACCAATGGCTTGTTGTAAGGCTCGCGCCAGAACTTAGCCACCAATGAACGAATCAACAGACCCTGCATCAAACTCATGCGGGCGTGTGGTGGCATTTCAAAACCACGGAACTCAAGAATACCTTGGCGACCCGATGCAGAATCCGGCGAGTACATCTTATCGATACAGAACTCTGAACGATGCGTGTTACCGGTCAAATCAGTCAGCAGGTGACGCAACAAACGGTCAACTAACCAAGGCTGGCTGGTTCCACCTTGTGGCATTTGAGAGAAGGCAATATCCAGCTCATAGAGCTTTTCATCACGGCCTTCATCCACTCGCGGTGCCTGACTGGTTGGTCCGATAAACAGGCCAGAGAACAGGTAGGACAAGGCTGGGTGATGCTGCCAGTAAGTAATCAAACTTTGCAGCACATCAGGGCGGCGTAAGAACGGGCTATCCGTTGGTTGCGCGGCACCTAAAGTTACATGGTTACCACCACCAGTTCCGGTGTGACGACCATCGTGCATGAACTTCTCAGTACCCAAACGCGTCAGGCGCGCTTCTTCGTAGAGAATCTCAGTGTTGGTGACTAACTCTTTCCAGCTGCTGGCTGGGTGGATATTCACTTCGATAACACCCGGATCTGGCGTTACAGCAAATGAAGTCACACGGTAGTCACGTGGTGGCGGGTAACCCTCAACACGTACTGGCGTTTCAAGCTTAGCCGCAGTCGCTTCTACTGCCGCGATCAAATCCAGATAGTGCTCAAGATACGTCAAAGGCGGCATAAATACCGTCAGACAACCATTGCGGGCTTCAATTGATAAAGCCGTGTGAGGAACGTCAACCCAAACCTTTTCAGTCTTGGTTTTCTTGGCTTTCGCTTTGCCTTTAGACTTGGCTTTTGCGCCGGTGGCCGCATTGTAGCGCTCATCGACTTCACTGGCATAATCGCCCAGTGCATCAAGCTCTTCCATGCCATCGCGTTCAACCTGAATTTCACGCTCTTCTTCTGTCTGCCAAGGCAATGAGCCCAATGGCAAACGTAAGCCCATTGGTGAGTCACCAGGGATCAGGAATAACGTTTCGTTACGGAATTCCCACGGTCCACTGTGCCAAGTCTGTTGATTGTAATCCCAGCTTAGTGGCAGAGCGTATCCGGATGGCGTATCCAGTCCACGCGCCAATACCCGAGCAATCGCCTGACGCTCCAGCGGATCTTTCAGGTCAGCTTTTTGAGAATTCAGATTTGCCGGTAAGGTGCCCTCTTTCCACAAGAAGTACATCTTGTCTTCAAAGGCAGGAACCAGATATTTCTCGTCTAACCCCAAATGCTTAATCAGCATATTACCGAAGGCTTCAGCCGTCTTTTCATCGTGCTTGTAATCGGTATTATCTTGGGCAATCAGGTCAGGATTTTTCCAGATATCGACACCATCATTACGCCAGAAACAGCTCAGCGCCCAACGCGGAATTTCTTCACCCGGATACCATTTACCCTGTCCGTAATGCAGCAAGCTACCTTTAGCAAAGCGCTTGTTCATTCGCAGGAACAGCTCACCGGCTAAGCGACGTTTATCATCACCCAACGCGCCAGTATTCCACTGCTCATCTTCCATATCGTCAATCGATACGAAAGTCGGCTCGCCACCCATGGTCAGGCGTACATCGCCGGCAATTAACTCTTGGTCAACTTGCTCGCCGAGCGCATTAATCGCATCCCATTGGCTTTCGGTGTATGGCTTAGTTACGCGTGGATCTTCAAAGAAGCGCTGCACGGTATTGCTAAATTCAAAGTCGATAACTTCGCATTTTTCCATGCCGCCAGTCACTGGCGCAGCACCTGAAGGGTCTGGTGTACAGGCTAATGGAATATGGCCTTCACTGGCGAATAGACCAGAGGTTGCATCCAAACCAATCCAACCCGCGCCTGGAATAAACACTTCACACCAAGCGTGTAAGTCAGTGAAATCTTCTTCAGGGCCGGATGGGCCATCCAATGATTTTTCATCTGACGTCAGCTGGACTAAGTAGCCCGATACAAAGCGCGCCGCCAAACCGAGTTGACGTAGTATATTTACAAACAACCAAGCGGTATCACGGCATGAGCCGGTGGCTTTAGTGAGTGTTTCTTCGCAGGTCTGAACGCCTGGCTCCATACGGATATTGTAGCCAATGTCTTTTTGCAGACGTTGGTTCAATACCACGAGGAAATCCTGAACGCGAACTTCTGACACATCCACCGTCGAAAGCCACTCTTTTAGCTTCTTGCCCAATCGACCTTTCTTCAGGTATGGCGCAAGTTCAGCCTTGAGGGTTTTCTCATAGGTGAACGGATAGTTTTCAGCATAGGACTCTACAAAGAATTCGAAGGGATTGATTACTGTCATATCGGCAAGCAAATCCACTTCAAATGAGAAGTGACTCGTCTTCTCTGGGAAGACTATCCGTGCTTCGTAGTTACCGTAAGGGTCCTGCATCCAGTTGATATAATGGTCTGCAGGCTCTATTTTCAGCGAGTATGCTTTGATCGGTGTACGGGAATGCGACGCCGGACGCAGGCGGATCACATGCGGCGAAAGGGTCACCGGCCGATCATATTCATAGCTCGTCTTGTGATTAAGTGCGACTTGAATAGTCATCTATGAACTCTCTGTTTGGGTTTGAGTTTGTGTTTCGGATTCAGGCGCTGCCGCAGCCCCTAGAAACCATGTGTCGGCAATAACACTGTGCAGCTGATTCAAGCCTTTTTGAGTGTCGTCAAACATCACGCGCAATTCAGCCGGCACTATTTCAGCATGCTTTTGATAATCTTCTAAGGTCAGCATCAACTTTTGTGTTTCAGCAATGAAAGCCTCATTACGAGGCAGCTGCTGAGATAGACGGGTCATTTCTTGTAAACACGATTTAATCGAGCGAGGGAAATCTTCCTGCCCCAGCAAGAAGTGTAATACCGACTTGGCCGAAATACGAGGGCCATTCTCTGCCCGATACATCATCACCGCATTTTGCGCCTTCATAAACTCCATCCAAATGTGCGAGTCAAACGAACTCACATCTTCGGGACGACGCAGCAAAATATCAGCAACCACATCCAGCATACGGGTCGTCATATCAGCACGCTCAATAAAGCGGCCAAAGGAGATAAAGTCATACGCCTGATTACGGCTCAGCGTGCTCTGAACCATGCCATTAAATTGCTGGCTTTTGGCGACTACGTCCTTCAAAAACTGAAAACGATTACGCAGTTTGACAGGGTTTTGAGCCAGATTTTTTTCCCGTTTTTTAACAAACAGGTTCAGGTCATTCAGTATTTCCCAGCCTTCCAGTGGCAATCTATCGCGCACGGTACGGGCATTTTCCCTAGCTGCACGAATCGCTGAGCGAATGGAGCCGGGGTTTTCGGAGTCTGTGACCAAAAAGCTAATCACGTTCTCTTCGCTGGCATCATCGCCATGTTTCTTTTTGAACTGCTCCTCAACAGACAAAATCTGGAGTAACACATTCCAATCTAATTTGCTGGACGCCGGTAAATCCATCATTACGTGCGAAAATGCATTAAGCAACCGAGCCGTATCCTCGGTTCGCTCTATGTATCTCCCCAGCCAATATACGCGTTCTGCATTTCTGGATAACATTGCAGTCTTCCTTATTCTTTAAGTGTGAGATCGGGAGTACTATTTGACTCCCCACAAAATGTCACTGACTCAGGCGATGCCCTTAGGTCTCGACAATCCAGGTGTCTTTACTGCCGCCGCCTTGTGACGAGTTAACGACTAAGGAACCTTCGATCATTGCAACTCGCGTCAAACCACCCTGCGTTACCCAGCAATCCTTGCCTTGCAAAATGAAGGGGCGCAAGTCTAAGTGGCGAGGTGATAACCCCTCATCCGTAATGACCGGCGCAGTGGATAAATCCAGCGTCGGCTGCGACACATAGTTCCGAGGATTGGCTTTAATCAGTTTTCTAAACTTCTCAAGCTCTTCTTCACTGGCACGAGGTCCGATCAGCAATCCATACCCGCCAGACTCATTCACCGGCTTAACAACCAGCTTATTGAGATTTTCGAGGGTATATTTGCAATCTTCTTCAATGTGGCAAAGGTAGGTTTTAACGTTTGGCAGCAGTGCCTCTTCGCCAAGATAGTACTTAATCATGGCAGGTACATAAGCATAGACGGCTTTGTCATCCGCCACGCCACTACCTGGTGCATTCGCAATCGCGACATTCCCTTTTTTCCAGGCACGCATAATGCCCGGCACACCCAACATGGAGTGCTCATTAAAGACTTCAGGGTCAAGGAATGTGTCATCTACACGGCGGTAGACCACATCCACACGCTGTTTGCCATCCACTGTGTGCATGTAAACACAGTCGTCGGTATCCACAAACAGATCGGCACCTTCCACCAACTCCGCACCCATTTCCTGCGCTAAGAAAGAGTGCTCAAAGTATGCGGAGTTATAAATACCCGGCGTTAGCACGACGATGATGGGGAACTCGACTTCACGTGGCGACAACGAAGCCAGCATTTCATACAGGTGAGTTGGGTAGTCTGAAACAGGCAAAATACTTTGCTCGTTAAAAACTTCCGGGAAGATGCGTTTTGTGACCTGACGATTCTCAATCATATAAGAAACGCCGGACGGTACCCGAAGGTTATCTTCAAGTACCCGGAACACACCTTCACCATCACGCACCAAATCGGTGCCTGAGATATTAGCCCACACCCCATGCGGAGGCGTAATGCCTTTACAAGCTTTCAGAAAATTCGTGGAACCGTCGATTAAGTGACGTGGCACAATGCCATCTTCCAGAATTTTCTGTTCATTATAAACGTCATTTATAAAGAGATTCAGCGCCCTCATTCGCTGTTTCAAACCTTCTCCGACCAGTTTCCATTCGTCAGCAGGTATCGGACGAGGAATTACGTCAAACGGCCAATCTCTATCAATATTGTTTCCTTCTGAATAGATGGTAAACGACACTCCCATCTCTTCAATGCATAACTTGGACGCGGCTTTGCGCGCTTGAAGCTCTGGATTATCCAATGATTTTAAATACGTAAATAATTGGTCAGCCACTGGACGAGGATCTTCGCTATTTTCGAGCACCTCGTCATAAAAAGGAGTTGGGTCGTACGTATTCCACTTCATAGAACGATTTCCTTATTCATATTGTTTTGGGCTGCGAGGCCATTAATTGCGCCATCGATGTTTTGTAGGCTGCTAGGAGAAAGTAGCAAGCTTTATGCCACTTGTCTAAGCTTGGCTTATTAGATCAAACTATTGCGATAAACTCTCTAGATATATAGAGTAAAATAGGGGATTTGCGGGTACTATGGTTAGCAATGAAACCGCACTACTAGTAATACCCTGTTGTCTCAATGATCTCAAGTCCAATTGTTAAAACAATATCAGAATGGGTCTGCGCACTCTTGATCTGAAGCATGATTGTTGCAAATATGACACAAAGCGGATGATACTCCCTTCAGGGTTTACCTTTTTAGAACTTATAACGACAAGCACTCCATGACTTACTGTATAGCCATCAAAACACATACCCATTTAGTATTCGCATCCGATTCAAGAACCAATGCCGGCCCTGATCACGTCAATGCCTATAGCAAAATGTTTAGCTGGGGGATTCCGGGTGAGCGGCAGTTTGTATTACTGAGTGCTGGAAACCTTGCCACAACACAAGATGTGGTGATGCAGGTAAATCGCGATATACGCGAAAGTGAACAAACCAACCTGCACAATGTCAAATACCTATCTGATGCGGCCGACTATATCGGGCGCGTTAGTCAAATGATGCAAAATAAGCACAATAATCAAATGAACTCCGGCTTTAATGCCGAAGCCAGTTTCATTATTGGTGGCCAGATTGGCATGGACCCGCCTGAAATCTTTATGGTTTATCCTCAAGGTAATCACATCACTTGCCCAACGATGACGCCCTTCTTACAGATTGGTGAAATTAAGTACGGCAAGCCATTACTGGATCGGGTGATTCAGGAAGATACTTCAGAAGATGATGCGATTCGTGCCGCGATGGTCTCAATGGACTCCACCATGCGCAGTAATGTGACGGTTGGGCCACCGATTGAAATATTCAGCTACACCAGCAATAGCTTGGTACAAGGTGATTATCGAATCTTCAGAAACAGTGATCCGTACTTACGCTTGTTACGGACCCGTTGGGGTGAAACCTTATTGGAAGCCTTCGGCAAATTGCCAAAGCTGCCCGAGTTATCCGGCCCGACTAAAGCCTCCTTGTCACCCACTTTTGCACCACCAGCACCCGTTTCAGAACCTGTAAATAGTACGCAGCCCGATATCGAGCCCGTACAACTACCAAACTAATTTGGACTAATTGTTATGCAACAACTTACCCCTCAGGGACACGACATCATTAATGGTTTAGCTCAGCGTTACGGGCTATCTTATGATGCCGTCCTGACCATGCTCAACGCTGTTATAAACGGCGGCGGAACGATGGCGCAATTCAGCCATCCGGAGCTGGGTGGCTCAGGCCAGTGGATGCAAGGCGGAATGACCATGGTTGGCGATATGTTTAACTATGGCATTAAATCGAAAGTAAATGGCTTGTGCAGCGAGTTGTCTAACTTGTTAGCTAGCTCACAGAATATGTTTGAAGCACCCGCACAACCTTCTGTAAACGATAACTGGTGGCGTGCTGATCTAGGCTCCCCTTCATCGTCTGGCGGACAGAACAACACACGCTATGCCTACTTCCCCAGCTCCCATCGCTTAGCGGTTGATGTGAATGGCGACGTTAGTATTTATGACACGCTGGATCACCAAATTGGTGGCGTTTCGCAGCAACAAGGCGGCAACAACAGCATGACTTTCAGTAGTCAGTACGGGTCGTTCTCTACCCTGAACTTGCCGCTGATTTCGGTCAATGGCCAAGCGCCTGTCGCACCGGAGCCAGTCTATAACCCACCGGTTAATCCACCTGCCAACACACAAACACCGTATGTTGAGCCGGTACAGAATCAGAACCAAAACGCAGCGCCACAAAACACAACCGACAGCAATGACGTGTTCAGAATTATTGAGCAATTAGCTGAGTTGCGTAAAAAGGACATTCTGACAGAAGACGAGTTCTCCACCAAAAAGGCAGAGCTACTTAGCCGTTTATCCTAAGTATAAAACCACACAATCTTCTCTAGATTTCATTAAATGGTAAGGTTGTGTGGCTGGTAAAACGCTCACAATAATGTTGCTATATCTGTTCTTAATTAATTCAATTCCGAGGTCAACATGAACGCATTACGCAAGCACTCGATCGCTACCGTTGTAACTCTATGCACCTTAGCCGCAGCCAGCACCATCGCGTTTGCCGCTAGCCACGGCGCAAGTAAAGAAGCTCAGGAAGATGCCGCTGAATACCGCCAAAGTACCTATAAAATGGTTGGCCACCACTTCGGCACCATGGGTGACATGGTCAAAGGAAAAACTGAATTCGATAAAGACACATTCTCCAAAAATGCTGATGCACTGGCTGCCCTATCGCAGTTAGCGCCTTTTGGTTTTGAGGTCGCAGGCGTTGCTGGCGACACTCGCGCGAAAGCAGCAATCTGGGATAACAAAGCCGATTTTGATGAGCAGATGGTTGAGTTCCAAACAGCAGCAGCTGCACTGGCAGAAGTCGCTAAAGCCGGTGATATGGATAAAACTAAAGCCGCGTTTGTTGATGCGGGAAAGACCTGCAAAGGCTGCCACACTGGTTTCCGTGAAAAAGAATAAACACGACACCGCTCAACGCCGGACCGATGCTTTAACAGCAGGTCCGGCTGTTTTATGAGTACCGCTATCTTTTGGTTTCGTCAGGATTTACGCCTGAGCGACAACCCCGCTTTTTTGCAAGCCTGTGAGCAATATACACAGGTTCTGCCGATCTATATTGATGACTACTCCACGCAAGAATTGCCGCTTGGTGAAGCCAGTCGCGTGTGGTTGCATCATAGCTTGGATAAGTTAAAGCACTCGCTGCAAGATCACCACAGCGACCTTCTGCTGTTCCAAGGCGATGCCAAAACAATCATTATGGAGCTGGTCTCTCAACTGGATGCTGAAGCCGTGCTTTGGAATCGTTGTTACGATCCGCACAGTATTGAACGTGATACGGCGATTAAGGCTGCGCTTAAGGCAGAGTCGATTCTGGCCCATAGCGAAAATGCCTCCTTACTGAATGAGCCTTGGCAGATTCTAAAAAAGGATGGTACGCCGTATCGGGTGTATACGCCTTATTGGAAACAAGTCCATGCTGCGGGTTTAGAGCGACTACCCTCGCCTACTCCAAGTGATATTCCTAAGCTACCCAAACTAGATGACATTGAAGCAATCAGCTTGGATGATTTATCGCTGTTGCCCGACAAACCTTGGGGCGACACCATGCTTAAGTCTTGGGAAGTTGGTGAAGCTGCTGCGGATGCGCGCCTGACCGAATTCTTGGAAAAAGCCGGTGCTCAGGATTATAAGGACGTAAGAGATTTTCCTGCAACATCAGGGACCTCACGCTTATCACCACACCTACACTTTGGTGAAATCAGTCCGCGCCAAATTATCTATCGCACTTTGCAAGAAATACCATTAAGTGAGTTAGACAAAGGCACGGAAACGTTTCTAAAGGAAGTTGTCTGGCGAGAATTTGCCTACTACGTGCTGTACCACTTCCCTGAAACTCAGCAGCAAGCCATGTACCCACAGTTTAATAACTTCCCTTGGCGAACAGGCGATGAAGTTACTGAGCATTTAGCAGCATGGCAGCAAGGCAAAACCGGCTACCCAATTATTGATGCGGGTATGCGTGAGCTTTGGGCAACGGGCTGGATGCACAATCGGGTTAGAATGATTGTTGCTTCGTTCCTCGCTAAGAATTTACTGATTAGCTGGCAAGTCGGAGAGGCTTGGTTTCGCGACACCTTAGTTGATGCCGACTCCGCCAGTAATGCATTTGGCTGGCAATGGGCTTCAGGGTGCGGGGCAGATGCTGCGCCCTATTTCCGGATTTTTAACCCAGTGACTCAGTCTAAGAAGTTTGACCCCAAAGGTGATTACATTCGCCGCTGGATTCCGGAACTTCGCGCAATGAATGATAAGTTTATTCATGAGCCTTGGTTGGCTCCGGCCACTCAACTGGCGAACTCAAAGTACCCAGAACCGATTGTGGATCTCTCTGCCACGCGCCAACGAGCGTTAGACGCGTATGCAGTGATTCGTAAAAGCGACAAGCCTGAATAAGTGTAGCTGTGCTTTAGTAACCCGACAACCAGCGGAATGTAAAGTACAGCACGGCATAACAAGCGGCCATCAGCACAACACCAATCCAACCCGACACCATTTTCAGCTGACCCGCTTCTGCTTCGGATAATTCGCTGTAGCCATTAATCATTGGCGTTACCAAGTTCGCTTTTTTATACACGCGATAAAAGATGATTGCAGCGATATGCAGCACCACAAATGGCATCAAAATTTCAAAGCTCTGGTGATGTAAACTACCAAACCATTCTGCAGCGGACTCATCAACATAGCTGTAGAGCGGCCCTTCAACTAACACATCATCGGTTGTGAATAAGCCGGTAAAGCCTTGAAACAGCAAGCCTGCCAACATCGCAAACACCATTAGACCACCCAATGGATTGTGGCCTGCATGTGGCTCAGCGGAGCGGCTCAGTAAGGTTTTGGCGTAGGCAATAATACGTGCGGGGGAATAAAGGAAGTTTGAGAAACGAGCAGTGGTGCTGCCAACAAAGCCCCAGATAATCCGGAACAACAGCAAAGCCAGCACCGCAATACCGATGACTGGGTGCCAATCAAACAGGTATCCCGTCTCGCCACTTAAAAACAAAAACGCAAAACACGCCACTAATATCCAATGGAATAAGCGTATCGGCAAATCCCATACTTTAACTTTTGCCATTTTAAGCACTCTTGAAGATAAAAATGGCTTTAATTATCACATAGCCGCTTCAACAGAACCATGCCTTTGAAGGTAAAGCTCAAGTCGGCGACTCAGCTGTGGCTTCAGGCGTATTAACAAATCTTCCAACTCATTGAGATCTACGGGCTTGCTAATACGGGCATTCATACCGGCTAAAATACAGTCCATATGGTTGCCATCAGAAGCATGGCCCGTTAAGGCAATGACGGGAATATTGAAATTGATATGATCGCGGGGTAGTTTTCGAATTTCTCGGGTTGCCATATAGCCATCCATAACCGGCATTTGGCAATCCATAAACACCAAATCGAAACGACTAGCGGAAATGGCTTCCACGGCTTCAAGGCCATTCTTGGCAGTAACCACTTTATGGCCCATTTTTTCTAAAATACGGGAACCAACTACACGATTGACACTGTTGTCATCTGTTAGCAAACACTTCATTTAACACCTATCAAACAAGCTCAAAATGAAGGTATCCGGATACGAATATCCAAACAATCATTCTTGCCTGACCTATGGGTTGTGCTTCTGTAGGCAATGTATTGGGGGATTACAGTTACAGAATAGACACTCGAATTTTTTATTATTTCTATGAGTATAGTAAGCTATTTTGATGATCAATGAAGGGCTTTCAGATAAGCCGTAATTTCTGCAAATACTTGATCGGCTTCTTTCAATCGCTTGATTCGCTGGAATAAGTCAGCCGCACCGGGATAGTGGCGTTGAAGGAACACCAACCACTGTTTGGAGCGGTTACTTACAAAACGTGGGTGGGCATTCTCTGAGCGATGTAAATACACCAACATCATCTCCAGCACTTCGGCCCAGCTTAACTCTGCCTTCGGTGCCTGCTGATCCATTGCTTTTACCTGCAAGGCCAAGTCCGGATAGGTTAGCGCGCCGCGCCCCAGCATAATATCGGTACAGCCACTCTCTTCCCGAGCTTTTAGCGCATCGGCAACTGACCAGATTTCACCATTGATAATGACCGGAATCGGCGTGCGTGCAGCCACGGCTTTAACCACTGACCAATAGGCTGGCGGCTTATAGCCATCTTCACGGGTTCGCGCATGAATACACACCTCATCCGCACCCGCATCCACAATACGCTCAACCACTTCGCTTAAAAAGTCTGGGTTACTAAAGCCGAGACGGATTTTCGCCGTAACCAGAATCGCCGGATCAACCGCTTGACGCACCGAGGCCACAATATCACCCACTCGACTCGGCTCCCGCAACAACACCGAACCGCCATCACTTTTATTGACTGTTTTGGATGGGCAGCCAAAGTTTATATCAATTCCAGGAGGTGATAGTTTTTGAGCACGTGCGGCATTTAGCCCCATGTAGCGCGGACTTCCACCCAGCAACTGCAAATAAACTGGCACGCCAGATGGTGTTACTCCACCCCGCTCCAGCTCTGGCGCAAATCGCAAAAATACTTTTGCTGGCATCAACTGATCCGTTACCCGAACAAATTCAGTCACGCAGCGATCAAAGCCTCCGATACGCGTCAATACATCACGCATTTCGTAATCAACCACACCTTCCATCGGAGCCAAAATAATTCGCATACAGCTATCAATCGTTACAGAATAAACAGGGAGCGCATTGTGGCACATTATCGTGAAATGCGGGTGGATTCTAATGCCCTTTATGCGGATACTAGGCCTCTTTTCAAAAGCCTACGAGCCAATCCCATGCTGCAAGATCCTCTATTTTATATGATGGCCATCCCTGCCATCTTAATTATCGGCATCTCTAAAGGTGGCTTCGGTGGCGCTCTGGCAGTCGTTGCGGTGCCGATGCTGACCTTTGCAGTTGATCCGGTACTCGCTGCGGCTATTTTATTGCCCGTGTTGTGCACTATGGATTTGATCGGTGTTAAAGCCTACTGGAAACAATGGGATATGACACTGATCAAAAACCTGATTCCAGCGGCGGTAGTGGGGATTTTGTTAGGTTCCCTGAGTTTTCATTACTTTAATACCAGTGCGGTACGCCTATTATTAGGGGTCATTGCCATTGGCTTTGCGCTGCAGTATTGGTTTAAACGCAGTGATAATAAAAAGGCACCATCCATATTTTGGGGACGCTTCTGGAGTAGTATTGCGGGCTTTACCAGTTTCGTAGCGCATGCAGGCGGGCCGCCAATCAGCGTATATCTATTGCCACTTAAGCTGGAAAAAAGCGTCTATCAGGCAACAACCGTTCTCTTTTTTACCCTGATTAATTACATCAAACTCATCCCCTATTTCTGGCTGGGACAATTAAATACTGACAACCTGATGACGTCTTTGGTGCTATTACCTCTGGCATTTGTTGGAATGTATTTGGGTATCGTGCTGCACCACCGAATCCCCGAGCAGTTGTTTTACCGACTGGCTTATGTGTTCTTGTTCATTACTGGCTTGAAGCTGCTATGGGATGGCATAACCGGGCTGCTTTGAGTTCTCGCGCGAAGCTAACTGAATTTTAATGCAACAATCCCTGTCTCTTTTAGGACTAATACACCAGAGACATCTGAAATCAGAGCCCTCTTTTGATTTCAGCAAGGTCAATTAAACAACCCTATAAACGGGAACTTAGGACACAGGGATTTAACCATGAAACTACCATTACTTGTTTTAACATCAGCAGCGCTGCTAGCCAGTGCTAACGCTTATAGCAGCAACTTCAACTATAACTATTTAGACCTTGGTTATGGCACCACTAACTATGATCTGAAATATGGCGGCTTGAACGAAAGCATTGATAGTGCCGACGGGGTCGCAGTTAAGGGATCGGTTGCGATTAGCCCAAACTTCAATTTAGTTGGAGCATATAGCAAGGGAAGCACAACGCACACCTTTGATATTGGCGCGCCATTAGCAGAAATCAAAGGAAAGCTTGAGGCTGAGCGCTTTGAGATTGGTGTCGGCGCGCACCGTGCGGTAGGGCCGCGTACCGATATGTTTGGTGAAGTAAAGTATGTTGAAACCGACTACACCACCAAATCAGTCACTATCAATGGCGCGGATGCTTTCTTCTTTTCTGACGATGACCAAGAAGGTGGCGGCTATGGCTTGGATTTAGGTCTACGCCATAAATTCAACTCACGCTTTGAAGGCCTTGCCAGTGTCGGTTATGAAGATGTGGATAACCGCAATCAAGCCTCTGCCACAGTCGGTGGTTTAATGAATATCAACCAGCGCATGGCCGTTGGCGTTAACCTCACCAAAGGTGAAGAAGACGAATCTGCCAGCGCCGGTTTACGCATTAACTTCTAATGTTAACGTCTGAAAATCGCGTAACACAGTAAGATGAGCCCCAACCCTGCCATTAGCGGGGTTGTCGGGCTTTCCGCCCCAGCCATACTCAAACCATCTTTAACCATCGCACTTAGCAATAGTGCCGATCCCGCAATACTCAACACAATTCGCTGATTAGCGCGCTTTAGTTCCAAGCGATTATTATCTGCTTGGGCACTCGCATGTTGCGCTTGCTGTTGTTGCTGGCGATGTAGTTGCAAAATCACTTCATTCAAAGCCACCGGCATGCCCGGAAGCTGCTCAATAAACTTTGGCAGGTTTTTTTGTGCGCCAGAGATTAGCGAGCGAAAACCAACTTGCTCATCCATCCAGCGCTGCAGGAATGGTTTAGCTGTCACCCAAAGATCTAAGTCAGGATAAACCTCGCGCCCCATTCCCTCGATATTCAATAAGGTCTTTTGCAGCAACACTAGCTGTGGCTGCACTTCCATATTAAAGCGCCGCGCCGTCTGAAATAGTCGTAGCAATAGTTTGCCGTAGGAAATATCCTTCATCGGTAGCTGGAAAATTGGCTCGCAAACGGTGCGAATCGCCGCTTCAAATTCGACAACACTGGTTTCAGCAGGTACCCAACCGGATTCAATATGTGCTTCGGCTACACGCTTATAATCGCGATTAAAAAAGGCGTGTAAGTTTTCAGCGAGGTAGCGTTGATCAGCCAAATCCAAGGAACCGACAATCCCAAAATCGACGGAGATATAGCTAGGGTCTGCAGGGTTACTCGCATCCATAAACACATTGCCAGGATGCATGTCAGCATGAAAGAAGTTGTGCTTGAATACTTGGGTAAAAAAGATATCAACGCCACGCTCGGCTAAGCGCTTCATGTCGGTATTCAAGGCTTTCAAAGCAGCAATATCGCCACCATTAATGCCGAAGATTCGCTCCATGACCATCACATTGGTCGTGCAGTAATCCCAATAGACTTTCGGAATATACAGCATGTCGGAGCCTTCAAAGTTGCGTCGTAGTTGATTGGCATTCGCCGCTTCACGCAATAAATCCAACTCATCGAAAATGGTTTTCTCGTACTCGGCAACCACTTCGACAGGTCTTAGACGCTTGCCAGTATTGCTCAGACGGCTGACCATCTGTGCCATCAGGAACATCAGGTCAATATCCTGCTGGATCACCTTTTCTATTTCCGGACGTACGACTTTAACAATGACCTGTTCGCCATCCTGCAATACCGCAGAGTAAACCTGTGCAATGGAAGCCGCAGCTAAGGGCTCATTATCAAATTTCAGGAAGACATCTTTAATCGGTCGCCCTAAATTTTCTTCGATAATGGCATGTGCCTGATCACTGGGGAATGGCGGCACTTTATCTTGCAAGCGCGCTAATTCATCCGCAAAGCGCTCTGGCAACATATCGCGACGGGTCGATAGCACCTGACCGAATTTTACAAACACCGGGCCAAGGTCTTCTAAGGCACGGCGCATGGCAACTGCAGGCTCAGGATGCTCCTTCTTTTTCCATTTCCATGGCATTAAGCGGTAGAGATACCGTAAGGGCTGCAAGGCCGGAACCGCAAACAGTTGATCATCCAAACCGTAACGGATAAGTACGCGGCCGATCGTCAGCATACGACGCGCCTGAGAAAAAACTTTCATTCGTCAGCGCTTTCCTTATTAGCTGAATCTGCTGTTGGCAAGGCACTGATGCGCGCAGAAAGGCGATCAACCGCCATCCGCAACTCATCCACCTCATCCATATACTCACGCACTTCGGCCTCAGCAGGTAGCACGCGACTTTCCTCGCTCAAGTACTCAGCGGTATTAAGCTTCATCGACTCAGAGCTGTCTTTTAGCCAACCATTTAAGCTACGAACCGCACTCCCAACTTGAAACGCAGCGGCATCCCCTACCCATTTGGATAGAACCTCTTCCCAGTCAATGGAAGCATCGGATAAGATTTTGCTAAAGGCTTCGGCGCTGCGTAAGTCGCCGAGGATTTCCACATCGGTTTCCAGCAAGGTACTCACACTATCGCTACTGGCACCCAAACGCATCAAGCCTGCAACTGATCCACGAATGGTGGCATCGGGCTCGCCAGCGTATTCGCCCAGTACTTGAATATCCTGAGTGCTGGGTAGGAAGTACAGTGTGAGCGCTGGCCCTTTGAGATTCAGAGCAATAATTTTACCTTCCAGCGACGCGCAGTTAGCCAGCGCCTCGCCATCTAGGCGCAAATACGCATTTAGCGCACTTTCAATCAGTGCCAATATCGAAACGGGTAGGTGCATTAAAACTTGTATCCGGTATGCAAGGCGACAATTCCGCCAGTCATATTGTGGTAGCTCACGTTTTCAAAGCCAGCCTCTTGCATCATACCTTTCAAAGTTTCCTGATCAGGATGCATGCGAATGGATTCAGCAAGATAGCGATAGCTCTCTGCATCATTCGCAACGACTTGGCCCACAAACGGCAGCACTTTGAATGAGTAATGATCGTAGATAACGTTTAAACCCGGAACGACAGGCTTGGAGAACTCCAGAACCATTAATTTGCCGCCAGGCTTTAGGGTACGGAAGATTGAGCGCAAGGCATTTTCTTTATGCGTCACATTGCGCAAACCGAATGCCATAGTCACCAAATCAAAGCTATTGTCATCAAATGGCAAGTCTTCAGCATCGGCTTGTACGTAATCAATGTTACCGGCGATACCCATATTGGTCAGGCGTGCACGACCTTCTTCCAGCATGGATTCGTTGATATCCGATAAGGTGACCTTGCCTTCAGGACCAACGATGCGCGCAAACTTAGCCGCCAAATCTCCCGTTCCACCGGCTAAATCAAGGACCTTGTCGCCTTTTTTCACACCGGCTTTATTGATGGTGTAGCGCTTCCATAAACGGTGAACACCGCCCGACATCAGGTCATTCATGATGTCGTACTTTCCAGCAACCGAGTGGAAGACTTCCGCCACTTTAGCTGCCTTTTCTTCAACGGCTACATTCTGGTAGCCAAAGTGAGTGGTTTCTTGTTTGTCTGACATATTGTTACCTGATAGTCGCTTAGACCATTCATAAAAAGGAATACAACGACGGTCAGTTTTGCACTAACCGTACGCAAAGCAATGCTGCATTGTAACAACCATCGTCAGTGTTTTACCAACTGGCTCAACAAACTTAAACAATAATTGTACGGAAACGTCACTATGAAAAAACTTAGCCTTGCTTTCATTATTCTCTTAATGACTATCTTCGCGGCACCGGCTCATGCTTGGCCCGAAGTACCCCATATGAACATGTGTGGTGCTGCCGCTAAAGTGATTCGCGATTACAAAGGGAATCCAAAATCATGGAGTGACCGCGACAAGTATACTGAATCCCACAAAGCCACTTTGTATTTCAAGGCAAATTGTCCGGAAACTGTTGCAGGTAAAACCGAACAAGCAGTCGCTCAGCAACACACGGTTGCCGTTACCCCTGCTCATTCACCTGCAAAGCCACGCCTTGCCAGCTGTAAGGATTGCTTTAAAGCCGGCTACCGCAAAGGCTTAAAAGATGGCCAAGCTTCAGCAATGCAGAACCACCCAACACATAGCAGCAGTGTGACTACGCCACCAAGCTACCGTGCGGGCGCTGTTATTCAGCATGGCGACCACACACATCACAATGCTGTTCAAAAAGCAGATTGCGAGCTGACTGATGCATTGAATCGTCGTGCAGGTCCTGTGGTGACTGTTATTAGCCGCAAGTAATCGCCAAGCGGTCGGGCTTTCTGATTAGCCCGACCGTAACAAACAAGTATTCCCCGCCTTTAGAAAAATTGCCCCCGGCATTTCTGCTTTGTCTGAGCATACTGAGTAAACTTTGCTATACTCAGCCTTTGATTCTGTATTGAGTTTCAGGTTATACACTTATGAGCCAAAACACTCCTAGCGTTACACAAGGCGTTAAATTACGTGGTGCAGAGAAAGTTGCACGCATCCCTGTGAAGGTTATCCCAAGCACTGAGATTAAGCGCAAGCCGTCATGGATTCGCGCCAAGGCTCCGACTACACCTGAAGTAAGGCGTCTGAAAGAAATTCTGCGCGAACAAAAGTTGAATACGGTTTGTGAAGAAGCAGCCTGCCCTAACTTGGGTGAGTGTTTCACTAAAGGCACTGCGACCTTTATGATCATGGGTGCTATTTGTACACGTCGCTGCCCTTTCTGCGATGTGGCACACGGCCGCCCTGACCCACTAGACCCTGATGAGCCAGTGAACATGGCAGAAACCATCAAGGCGATGGGACTGAAATATGTGGTTATTACGTCTGTTGACCGTGATGATTTACGCGATGGTGGCGCTGGTCACTTTGTGGATTGTATTCGTGTGACGCGTGAAATGAATCCTGGCATCAATATCGAGATTCTGACACCGGACTTCCGTGGTCGTATGGATATTGCGCTGGAAGTAATGAGCAAGTCTCCACCGGATGTATTCAATCACAACCTGGAAACGATTCCACGCTTGTACAAAAAAGCACGTCCGGGTTCTGACTACCAATGGTCGCTGGATCTGATCAAGCGCTTTAAAGGTATGTATCCTGATGTTCCAACCAAGTCCGGCCTAATGCTGGGACTGGGTGAGAGCTTAGAAGAAGTTCAGGAAGTGATGCAGGATTTATTGGATCACGGCTGCAACATGCTGACCTTAGGCCAATACCTACAGCCAAGTTTGGATCATTTGGCGGTTGAGCGTTTTGTAACTCCGGATGAGTTTAAGCAGCTTGAAACCATCGGTTACGAAATGGGCTTTACGCATGTCGCTAGTGGGCCAATGGTTCGCTCGTCTTATCATGCCGATTTACAAGCGGAAGGATCGATTAAGTCTAACTAATCGCCCCTTCGATGATGGTATGTCAGAGCAAGGATTTATCTAGCTCTGATAAACGCTCTGGCGTACCAATATCTAACCACACGCCGGAGTGTCGTTCTCCGCTAACCTTCCCCTCTCGCATTCCCTCTCGTAGTACTGGTGCTAGAGCACGCTTTCCGTACTCCAAGTCCGCAAATAGATCAGGGTGATAATAGCCAATTCCACTGAAGGTTAGCTTTTGCTCGCCAGTTTCTAGTAGTCGTCCGTTTTGTAGCAAGAAGTCCCCTTCCGGATGGTGCGGTGGGTTATCGACTAACACTAAATGCGCCAAATCCCCTTCCTGCAATTTAAAGTCAGCCTGAAAGTCGTAGTCGCACCAGATATCGCCATTCACGACCAGAAAAGGCTCATCACCGAGAAGTGGCAGAGCTTTGATAATGCCACCACCAGTTTCCAGCACAGGCTCATCACGCTCATCCGAATATTGAATGGATAAACCTAGCTGACTACCATCGCCTAAAGCTTCAGGAATCATGCCGCCCAGCCAAGCAATATTAATAACGACTTCTGTAAAACCGCACGCCTTAAGCTTTTCTAAATGCCAAACGATTAACGGCTTACCACCCACAGGCAGTAATGGCTTTGGAGCATGATTGGTTAAAGGACGCATCCGTGTGCCTAAACCGGCAGCTAATATCATTGCTTTCATGCGGATAACTCAACCGTTCCAATGCGTTGCGGAATATCATAACGATCAAATAGTGCAACCAATGGAGCCATTTCAGGATAGCGCTTAGCGACTGACAAAACGTAACTCAGAGTGAGCGGCAAATCGTTTAGATACGCTTGCTTGCCATCGCGGTGAGACAGCCTTGCAAAAATCCCTAAAACTTTAAGGTGGCGCTGTAAGCCCATCCAATCAAACCATTGATAGAAGGTATCCATGTCAACGGCTTCTATTATGCTCTGCTCAGTTGCTAGCGCTTGATACTGCTGAACCCAAGCTCGGACTTGATGCTCTGGCCACGCAATATAACAATCGCGCAATAAAGACACTAAGTCGTAAGTCACAGGCCCTAGCACAGCATCCTGATAGTCAATAACACCTGGGTTTTGTTGCTCGGTAACCATGAGGTTGCGGGAATGATAATCACGGTGAACAAAAACTTGGGGCTGTTGCTGTGCAGACTCAATCAAACAATTAAAGATATCATTTAAATCCTTTTGCTCAGCTTCAGACAGCGTAATATCTAAATGCGTACCCAAAAACCACTCAGGGAATAAAGACATTTCCTGCTGGAGCAAGGCTGCATCATAAGTAGGTAAACCAGTGATATCTGCTTGCTGCACTTTCACCAGAGCAGTTACCGCATCGTGATACATCGCATCAGCAGTATTTGAGTTCAGCACATCAAGATAAGGGGTACGGCCAAGATCGGACAGTAACAGGAATCCATGCTCTAGCGACTGCTGGTGAATGTCCGGTGCTTGTATATCAGCCTGAAGTAGGCGATGGGTGATATCGATAAAAGAGTCGAGGCTCTCTTTTTCCGGTGGCGCGTCCATGGCGATCCAGCTATTTCCAGAGTCCAATACTCGAAAGTAGCGGCGGAAACTGGCATCAGCAGAAGCCGGTGCTAAAGTGGCGGAAGGTCTTTCAGAACGAACCCAGTCAGTGAGTTGTTGCAGGCGTTGATCGATGGACATAATAGCTCATTGTTATAATATTGAGTCTATTATGCCCATCAACTACAAAGAAAAATAGTCTGTTATATATCCATCTTCTTTAATGCAGCTCTGAAACGCTCACCAATACCCGGGTGACGCAAAGCATACTCAACGTTAGCCATCATATAGCTCAGCTTAGAACCACAGTCATGACTCTTACCGGTGATATTAAAGGCATTAACTGTTTCCTGCTTCATCAGCATCGCAATCGCATCGGTTAGCTGAATCTCATCACCCGCACCAATTGGTGTGTGCTTAAGAAGGTCCCAAATATTGGCTGATAACACATAACGACCTACAACCGCTAGGTTAGAAGGTGCCTGATCAACCGGCGGCTTCTCAACCACTTTAGTCATTGGTGCGCTGTGGCCTGGGGCCAGTTTGTGGCCATTTACATCTGCCACACCGTAACCACTAACCAATTCCATTGGCACTTCTTCAACCAGAATCTGACTCTCGCCAGTCTCGTTAAATAGGCGAATCATCTCCGCCATGTTTTCGGTCTTAGGGTCACTGTAATAATCATCGATAATGACATCAGGTAACACCACGACAAATGGCTCTTTACCGACTAATGGCTCTGCACATAACACGGCATGGCCCAAACCTTTAGCAACACCCTGGCGCACATGCATAATCGTGACATCTGCAGGACAAATAGAACGGACTTCATCCAGCAATTGACGCTTAACACGCTTTTCTAGCGTCGCTTCAAGCTCGTAACTGGTGTCAAAATGGTTTTCAATTGAGTTTTTACTGGAGTGAGTCACCAGCACAATCTCTTTAATACCGGCCGCGATACACTCATTCACAATGTATTGAATCATCGGCTTATCAACAACAGGCAGCATCTCTTTAGGGATAGCTTTAGTTGCCGGCAACATGCGGGTACCCAGACCTGCTACAGGAATGACGGCTTTGCGGACTTTGTTATTGCTCATTTTTTAACTCTCATAGGAATTATTTAGGGGCTGTTTATTATTATTAGTTATCACTGCCTTTAAGATTAGCCCTGTAATCGTATAGCTTAAGTATAATTATGACACATCGAACCCACGCCGACCAAGTACGCTAATCTAGAAGACACGACCGCTGGTATACATAAAATAACCATTTGTAAGCAGCGAACCATTGGAGTGTACATAAAAATTACAAGAAAAGTGAGGTTTAGTAACCAGTAAATTTTACTTTAAACCAGCAACATATCGCACCGCTTTGATCAGCGATTTATTAATTGTTGACCAATACGCACTTTTCACCCGCCATTGTTGGGCAGGCGCGCGATCAACGGGCAAACAAGCAAGCTCCAACAATGGATCTTCCCGCCCTGTCATAACCGAATCAGCGACAATGGGAATCACTAAGGGCTTCACTCCAGAATGAGAAGACAGCAGCTTCAGTAATACCTTATGCCCTTCTGAACTCAAATAGTCATCACTGATTAATACCAGCAGAATTTCCGGCAAGATCACATCATCTGTTTCAAAAAATAAATTGTCGATGCTTAGGTCAACGTGCTGGCGCATTTTGTAGCGTATATCTTCCAGCTGAGCGACGATCTGATTATGACAATTCGCCTGAAAAAATGAAGTCACACCGATGCTTACGGGTCGTGGAAAACTTTCCGCTTTTAGTAGACTATGCGGTGATGGCAACACTTCAAAAGGATTGTAATACAGCTGCTTTAAACCCAAACCAACGCGACCATTACTCTTATCAATATCGACAATCTTGGCCTTAATCGTCATCCCGCTACGAAAGTTGACTAGATTATTCTTTGAGTTGGTATACCAGGATAGGTTTGAAAAATGGAGCAAGCCATTAAAGTTTTCAGCGATCTCAAGAAACAAGCCAAAATCAGTACGGGAGCGCACAATACCTTCAACCACATCACCAATATGATAGCGACTGCAAGCTTGATCCGCAGGGTCTGGCTGCATTGCTTTTAAGCTAAAGGAAACCTGCTGCTTATCAAAATCTAAGGCACTGACTTTAACTGTTAATTGATCACCCTTTTCATATTGCATGGCTTGCTGGCGATTACGCGCTCCCCAGCTCACTTCTGACCAGTGCAAGATCCCTGAGATCTCACTACGGTAAGACACAAAGTAACCAAAGTCCGTGACATTAGTAATGACAACCGGGACTTCACTCCCCTCGGAAAACTCATCCGTAAACCGCTGCCAGCAAGTGCTATCAAGTTGCTTCAAACTAGCCGTGATGTAGGCTTTGGTCGGTACAATTTTTAATAACTTAACGCTAAGCCAGTCGCCAATGCCCACTAGCTCAGAAGGGTGTTTACACTCTCTCCAGCTTAATTCATTTTGAGGAATCAGGCAGGTCATACCGGAAAGGTTTAGCGCGACCAGATTTGGCATCACTGCTGTCACCTGCGCTTTAACAACCTGATTTTTTTTCAGTGAAGTGAGGTATTCCTGATTCAACCTCTGCACAGCATCAATTCGCGAGACCACCAAGTGGTCATTACTGTAATCAATACTCAAAATAATAAAGGGTAAGGGCTTATTCAGAAAAACGTCGGGAATCTCATCGTACTCGCACAAATCAAAACGATAGCGTGGCGCAAAGCCTCGAACCTCGCCAAAGCGAATGATATAACCGCGATCTACACGATGATCCAGATAACCCAGCACCACCGTCTCATTCTCGTAGGCATCCTCAAGCTCATCCCAACCAATGGCACTCTCAGTCTCTTCCACAGCTTTCTTTTTACTGACAATAGTCTGTAGTAAGTTAACAACAGGGTTTAGGAACATATACAAACCATTCGGAATTAAAGAGCAAAAATGATGACTAGATAAATCTCAATGTGAGGAGGATATTAAGTTGGCTATGATAACATTTAGTTGAGCATATTTTAAACAATTCAGATAAAAATTAGCTCATAAAAATTAAACACAATCTTTTATAGTTAGTAAATTAAACACCACAAACATCATTGCCGTGAAACCTGATTAGCCAGTGGTCGCAATTGCCAGACTGCTAATACCAGTAATATCGCAAGAATCACAAGCACTCCCTGAGAAAGGAGCAACTGATCAAGCAATATCAGGCCTGCAAGATGAAACGCCAACAGCAAGCTAAAGCAAAAAATCAGATGCCTAGTTTCATAGCTCAAGGCAAGCCAACAGATCACGACAACCGATGGCAGCAAGCACATTAAGCCGTAAACACCACTGAGAGTAATGGCGTATTGCTCGGGGAAGCTGGACGTGTGTGATGAAAAAATAATAATCATCCCAACAAACCACGTACTGCAAACCATAATGGCAGACACTTTACTAATGAGCGGTAACTGCTTTCCGCTTTTAACGCTGATAGTCGAGGCCAAGTAAAAACCAACGCCTGCCAATCCCGCTAGAACCTCATTCGATTGGATATCACCAAATCCTGATAAGGTACGCATGCCAATACCGGCAACTAAGACCAGACTAGCCAACGTTAGACTTCGCGAGAACTTAGGCTCAACAGAAAAAAAGATCTGATTAAGGAGCAACAATGACATCAACACTGCACTAAAAGCGGGTAGCACACGCAGCAATTCACCATTCAAAACAGCCAGATGCAATAAAGTATTTGCGACCCCACCGCCGATAGCAATTAGGATCAGCGCCTTACTATGAGTAATCCACTGGCGAACTTGCAGAAACAGCCACGGCACGGTTACCAAAGTAGCTGCAATAAAGGCGAAAAAAACCAGCTGAGTACTACCAAGTCGCATATCACTCAGATATTTTATGGGATACCAACTTGATGCCAGCCACAGTGCTATCAGCACCAAGCTCGCAATGGTTATTTTTGTCGTCATCAAATGGCCGGGCGGGGTATTGTTTCAGGAGGAACTCAGTATCGGCAAATCCTTTGCCTGTTTTTTACACAACAATAATGAATTAAAAATAAGCAGATATCAAATAGATTTTAATAAAAATGCATATATTTCGCTTAGATAAAGCCACAGACACAAAAAAGCCCCCGCAACACTGCTGTTACGGGGGCTTTCTAATATGGTGGGCCCAGAAGGACTCGAACCTTCGACCAACGGATTATGAGTCCGCTGCTCTAACCAACTGAGCTATGGGCCCGGACCTGTTAACGCATTAACGAGACGTAGTATCGTTATCCGTTTCCAAGAAGCTGCGTAGCATATCCGATCTGCTCGGATGACGCAATTTTCTTAACGCCTTCGCTTCAATTTGTCGAATACGCTCACGCGTCACATCAAACTGCTTGCCCACTTCTTCCAGAGTATGGTCAGTATTCATATCAATACCAAAGCGCATTCTCAATACTTTTGCTTCACGTGGAGTCAAACTGCTCAGCACTTCACGGGTACTTTCACCCAAGCTCGATGCCGTTGCATTATCCATTGGCGATTGAACATTACCGTCTTCAATGAAGTCACCCAAGTGAGAATCTTCATCATCACCAATTGGGGTTTCCATGGAGATTGGCTCTTTGGCAATTTTCATCACCTTACGAACTTTATCTTCTGGCATTTCCATCGCTTCGGCCAACTCTTCCGGCGTGCCTTCGCGTCCTTTTTCCTGTAGTAATTTACGGGAAATACGGTTCAGCTTATTGATCGTTTCGATCATATGCACTGGAATACGAATAGTACGCGCCTGATCTGCAATAGAACGGGTAATGGCTTGTCGAATCCACCAAGTCGCATAAGTTGAGAACTTATAACCACGGCGATATTCAAACTTATCCACGGCCTTCATCAGACCAATATTACCTTCCTGAATCAGATCGAGGAACTGCAGACCACGGTTGGTGTATTTCTTTGCAATCGAAATAACCAAACGTAAGTTTGCTTCAACCATTTCTTTCTTAGCACGACGGGCTTTCGCCTCACCCACAGACACGCTGCGGCTGATGTCTTTAATTTGCTGGATAGACAGACGAGTCTCATTCTCAATGCGGATCAGCTGCTTCTGAAGTTTCAGAATATCATCCGAATACAGATCAAGTGCAGAAGCCAATGCAGGCTTCGCAGCCATCACATCAGTCAACCAACTTTGATTAGTCTCGTTCTGTGGGAAGCTTGTAATGAAATCCTTACGAGCCATACCCGCACGGTCAATACACAGACGCATGATCTGACGTTCGTAACCGCGAATCTGAGATATAATCTCGCTAAGCTGTCCACCCAAGTGATCGATAACAGGCTGAGTAAACTTAAATTCCAACAGTTTACGAGCCTGAGCAACGCGAATCTCAGCGTAACGGCTCATGTCATCCGCATCTCTGGCTTCAACCGCTGCGTCATACAACTCTTTCAACTGTAGGAATTTCTCGCGAGCTTCCTCAGGATCAGGACCGGTGTCGATGACTTCTTCATCTTCATCGTCATCATCACCTGCGCCATCCACATCAACTTCAGAATCATCGTCAGTATCAGGTTTCTCATCACCGTCTTTGTCATCATCGGTGCTAGCCACTTCAGGCTCGGCAACCACTGGAGGTGGCGCTACAACGGCATGACGATCCGCATCCGGATCAACAAATGAATTCACAACATCCGTCAGACGAACTTCTTCCAGCTCGATCTTCTCGAAGCGCTCCAGAACGTATTCTGCAGACCCCGGGAATTCAGCCAAAGATGTTAGAACCTCATAGAGGCCTTCTTCGATACGTATTGCAATTTGGATTTCGCCTTCACGTGTCAACAGCTCAACCGTACCCATTTCACGCATGTACATACGTACGGGATCTGTTGTTCGACCGAAGTCGCTGTCTACGCTACTTAGCGCCGCCGCGGCTTCTTCCGCTGCGTCTTCATCGGCATCAACTGTCTCGTCACCCAGATTCAGACTATCTTCATCGGGTGCCTTCTCAAATACTTTGATGCCCATGTCATTAATCATGCTGACAACATCTTCGATCTGTTCAGGATCGACGATAGTATCAGGCAGGTGATCGTTGACTTCAGCATAGGTAAGGTAGCCCTGCTCCTTACCTTTAGAAATCAATAACTTTAAGCTAGACTTCTGCTTCTCTTGTCCACTCATGTAACTGAGTTCCCGAAAAAAAGTTAATCGAGTATGATAACACACCAAAGTGCACTACATACATTATTTACCCACCGGACTATCGCAAACAGCATCGGTTAGCAACTCGTCGATATTAAACTGCTTCATTCTGGCGTAGCAGAAAGTTAACATCGTTTTTCTCTTGCTCCGACAGGCCGTCATTTCTTGCTTTATGCAATAAATTCTCAAGCCGCCGCTGATTAGCCTGAGTACGGATATACCGTAGACAGTCCTGAAACTCCTGTTTCAGAACCTCATCGTCATCACTGCCGGGTTGCAACTTCATTAATTGCAATAACGGCGCCTCAAGATCCGTGTGGCGCCAGCGTTCCAGTAATGACACTGCATTAATATGAGGACTCTCCTCTATAGATTCAATAAGTGTAGCCAATAAATCCGCTCCTGGCAGGCCAGATAACGCAATCTGCTCGGGATTTTCGACCAAACCGACCAACGATGGCTGTGACAGGATGAGCGTAATCGCATACTTAATCGGTGTACGCTGAACTTGTCTACGACTTCCGGGATTAGCGCGCTGTGGCTGGCTGCGCACCGCTTCCGGCTCGGCTCCCTGCCCTCTCAATATTGACCGCTTCTCAACCCCCGTTAAGCGCGATAAATTAGCAATCAGCTGATCTTTTAACAAACTTTCAGGAACTTGCTTTAACAAGCCACCCGCTTCGGTTAAAAATCGAGCCTTGCCTTCATTGCTACTAATATTGAACCGGCTACTTAAACCTTCTATAAAATAACTACTTAATGAGGAAGCTTCCGCATAACCCGCCTCAAATGCTTCTTGTCCTATACGTCGAACCAGCGTATCTGGATCCTCACCTTCCGGCAAAAACAAGAACCGAATCTCTTTTTCATCACGCAAAACCGGTAAAGCATTTTCCAGCGCACGCCACGCCGCTTCCTTTCCTGCCCGATCGCCATCAAAGCAAAAAATAATCTCTGGCACTGTGCGATAGAGCATTTCAATGTGTTGCCGGGTCGTCGCTGTTCCGAGTGTCGCCACGGCATAACTGATGCCATACTGAGCTAAGGATATAACATCTATATACCCCTCAACCACAATCACCCGATCTAACTTTCGCGTAGCATTTCGTGCTTCGTAGAGTCCGTAAAGTTCATTACCTTTATGGAACAGCTGCGTTTCCGGCGAGTTGATGTATTTAGGCGTGTCATCACCCATCACCCGCCCACCGAAGCCAATTACCTGGCCTTTACGATTCCGGATCGGAAACATAATGCGGTCACGGTAGCGGTCATAACTGCCACCGTTGTCTTTGCTAATCGCTAAACCAGAATCAATGATCTGCTGTGGCGAGTAGTTTTTCCCGAGATACTTAATCACCGCATCCCAGGATTGTTGTGAGTAACCCAAACTAAACGTTTGCGCGATTTCACCACTTAAGCCACGCTGCTTGAGGTAATCTACCGCTGCAGGGGCTTTTTTCAATTGCTGCTGGTAGTAGCGAGTCGCCTCTTCCATCAGCTCTTCTAATCCTTTGCGTTGCTTTTGCTGTAGCGGGCTGCGCTGCTTAGCCTCCTGCCGAGGCACTTGCATTCCCATTGAGCTGGCCAGCGACTCAACCGCCTCAACAAAGTCGAGGTGCTCATACTCCATCAAAAACGTAATCGATGAACCACTCGCGCCACAACCGAAACAATAGTAAAACTGCTTAGTCGGGCTTACCGTGAAGGATGGTGTTTTCTCATTGTGAAAGGGGCAGCACGCCTGATATTCACGACCATGCTTTTTCAGAGGCACACGTGCATTGATCACATCGATGACATCGCTACGCGCCAATACCTGATCGATAAAATCCTGTGGAATCAAACCCGCCATAAACCCTGATTACTCAATTAATTATTGTCGCCGTCAAAAAAGCCCGTAGAACGAATGCATTCTACAGGCTTTTTTATTTCGATGAGATAATTCGTTTAACGAGGCAGCACAGTGCTTCCCATTAAGTACTCATCAATTGCACGTGCACACTGACGGCCTTCGCGAATAGCCCAAACTACCAGCGACTGTCCACGACGCATATCGCCTGCGGCAAAGACCTTATCCAAAGAGGTATGGTAAGCCTGCTTGCCTTCAGTTTCACCCTTCACGTTGCCGCGAGGGTCTAACTCAACGCCTAGCTGCTCAATCATATTCTCATGAACAGGATGCAGGAAGCCCATCGCCAAGGTCACAATATCCGCTTTAAGCTCAAATTCTGAACCTTCCACTTCATTCAGTTTCCACTGACCATTCTCATCTTTTACCCACTCAACATGGACGCAAGCGATGGCTTTTACATTGCCCTCACCGTCATCAATGAATGATTTGGTAGATACTGAGAACATGCGCTCACAACCTTCTTCCTGAGAAGTCGATGTGCGGAACTTGTTTGGCCAATCAGGCCATACCAGCTGCTTATCTTCATGCTCAGGTGGCTTCGGCATGATCTCTAACTGAGTGACCGACAGCGCGCCGTTACGGGTTGAAGTACCGATACAATCAGACCCTGTATCACCACCACCAATGACCACAACGTGCTTGCCTTCGGCTGAAATCACGTTCTCACGACCATGTACGCCCTGAACCCACTTAGTATTGGCTTTCAGGTAATCCATCGCGTAGTAAACGCCATTCAGCTCACGGCCCGGAATTGGCAAGTCACGTGGTTTTTCAGAACCACCGGTCAATGCCACTGCATCGAATTCAGCCAACAAGTCACTCGTGCTGATATCTACACCGACACAGGTGTCAGTACGGAACTCAACGCCTTCAGCCGCCATCTGCTTCATTCTGCGATCCAGCAATGATTTATCCAGCTTAAAGTCCGGAATACCAAAGCGCATCAATCCACCAATGCGAGACTCTTTTTCAAACAGCACCACATGGTGACCGGCGCGTGCTAATTGCTGAGCCGCCGCCATACCCGCAGGACCTGAGCCGACAACCGCAACTCGTTTGCCTGATTTGATCTGCGCAACTTCTGGCAAGATCCAACCATTTTCAAAGCCTTTATCAACAATTGCGCACTCGATAGACTTGATAGTGACTGGCTCGCTCGTCAGATTTAAGGTACACGACTCTTGGCAAGGTGCCGGACAAATACGTCCGGTAACCTCGGGGAAGTTATTGGTGCTGTGTAGCACATCAACCGCTTCCTTCCATTTGTTGTTGTAGACCAAATCATTCCAATCCGGAATCAGGTTATTCACCGGACAACCGTTATGGCAAAACGGAATACCACAATCCATGCAGCGAGCGCCTTGATTATTCAGCTCTTCATCGCTTAGCGGAATGACAAACTCTTTAAAGTTAACCACTCGCGTTTCGACAGGTGCATAGCTTCGGTCTTTGCGTTCTATCTCTTTAAATCCTGTTACTTTTCCCATTGCAAATTCCTCTATTAAGCAGCTTCTTGGCGTTTTTTCAATACGCGTAGCGCATGGCGATAATCCGTCGGCGTTACCTTCACAAACTTAGTGAGGTAATGATCCCAGTCGCCCAAAATTTCTTTGGCCAACTCAGAGCCGGTGTATGCATAATGATTCGCGATAAGCTTCTTCAAGCGCACCTCATCAGCCTGCATAGGATCACTAACCAACTCATCGGGTGTATCGCTATCAACTGTTTCCAGCTCAACCATCTGCTTGTTACAGCTAGCGGCAAAACTACCGTTGCGATCCAATACGTAAGCGATACCGCCTGACATACCCGCTGCGAAGTTACGTCCGGTCTCACCCAAACAAACAACCACACCACCGGTCATGTACTCACAACCGTGATCACCAACGCCTTCTACAACAGCGGATGCACCCGAGTTACGAACACAGAAGCGCTCACCAGCAACACCACGCAAGTATGCTTCACCACTAATGGCTCCGTATAACAGCGTGTTACCGGCAATGATGTTTTTCTCAGCACGGCCAATTTTGGCATCTTCTGGCGGATAGATCGCAATACGACCACCGGACAGACCTTTACCCACGTAGTCATTACCTTCGCCACACAGCTCCAGCGACACACCTTTTGCTAACCAAGCGCCGAATGACTGACCAGCCGTTCCGGTTGCTTTGATTTGAATGGTGTCATCTGGCAATCCAGCATGGCCATACTTCTCTGCGATACGACCTGACAGCATGGTGCCGAACGTACGGTTATGGTTGCGGATATCGATATCAATCGACACCTTCTCGCCACTTTCCAGCGCTGGTGCCGCTTGCTTGATCAGCTCATTATCCAATGCTGCATCCAAGCCATGATCCTGCGTTTCAGTCCAGTAGATATCTTTCGCTGATTTAGCAACAGGCTTAGTCAACAAGCGGGTGTAATCCAGACCTTGTGTTTTCCAATGCTCAACCGCAGTACGCATATCCAAACGATCAGACTGGCCAACCATTTCATTCACAGTACGGAAGCCTAACTGCGCCATCATTTCACGCATTTCTTCAGCAACATAGAAGAAGTAGTTAATCACGTGCTCTGGCTTACCGGTAAAGCGCTTGCGCAGTTCAGGGTCTTGCGTTGCCACACCAACCGGGCAGGTATTCAAATGACACTTACGCATCATGATGCAACCTTCAGCGATCAGCGGCGCCGTAGCAAAACCAAACTCATCAGCACCTAACAAGGCAGCAATCACGACATCGCGACCAGTACGCAGACCACCATCAGCCTGTACACAGATACGATTACGCAGCTTGTTTAGCACCAATGTCTGATGTGTTTCTGCCAAGCCGATTTCCCATGGGGAACCCGCATGCTTGATAGAGGTAATTGGCGATGCACCCGTACCACCCTCGTAGCCAGAAATAGTCACGTGATCCGCATGTGCCTTAGACACACCCGCCGCAACCGTTCCAACACCGATTTCAGAGACCAGCTTAACCGAGATATCCGCTTTAGGGTTCACGTTTTTAAGGTCGTGAATCAACTGCGCCAAATCTTCAATCGAGTAGATATCGTGATGTGGTGGTGGTGAAATCAAACCAACGCCTTCCGTTGAATGACGGACCTTTGCGATACGCGCATCAACCTTATGACCAGGCAACTGACCACCTTCACCAGGCTTCGCACCCTGAGCCATTTTGATTTGGATCATGTCGGAATTCACGAGGTATTCCGCCGTCACACCAAAACGACCAGACGCAACCTGCTTAATTGCAGAGCGCATTGGGTTCATCTTGCCATCTGGCATGATTGAATAACGCTCAGGCTCTTCACCACCCTCACCGGTATTTGACTTACCACCAATCTGGTTCATCGCTACCGCTAAGGTTGAGTGTGCCTCATGCGAGATACTACCGAATGACATGGCACCCGTTGCAAAACGCTTCACGATATCTTTTGCAGACTCGACTTCATCCAATGGAATCGCTGTGTCGGCAAATCTAAACTTCATTAGACCGCGTAAGGTCAGCAGCTTTTCAGACTGCTCATCGACCAACTTACAGAACTCTTTAAACGTCTTAGGATCATTACCACGGACTGAGTGCTGCAATTTAGCAATGGTTTCTGGCGTCCAAACATGGCTTTCACCACGGACACGGTAAGCGTAATCACCACCGATATCCAGATGCTTAGCAAAGCGCATGCGGTTACCAAAGCCTTGTGAGTGCAATGCAACCGCTTCCTTAGCCACTCCATCAAGACCAATACCTTCAACCGTTGTTTTAGTACCGGTAAAGAACTCGTCCAGGAATGGAGTCGATAAACCAATCGCATCAAAAATCTGCGCGCCACAGTAAGATTGGTACGTTGAAATACCCATCTTAGACATGACTTTACGAAGGCCTTTGCCGATCGCTTTAATGTAGTTAGCGTGTGCCTTGCCAACCGTCATACCCGGCGCTAAATCAGCCAAGTTACGATCGATTGTTTCAAACGCCAACCAAGGGTTCACCGCTTCCGCACCGTAACCAGCTAAGGTCGCTACATGATGAATCTCAAGCGCCGCACCCGTCTCAACCACCAGACCGGTTTCAGTTCGCAAACCTTCCTGAATCAGATACTGATGAACTGCTGAGGTCGCCAACAAGGCTGGAATCGCCAAACGCTGCGCACTGACCGCACGGTCTGACAGAATCAGGATATTGTAGTGACCCAGAACCGCGTTCTTCGCTGCTTTACATAGATCATAAATCGCTTCGCGCATGCCCTCAGGGCCTTTAGACGCGTAGTAAGTAATGTCCAACGTTGCCGTCTGGAATGCATCACCCGCATGATCATGAATGTGACGAATGCGATCTAAATCTTCATTACTTAAAACTGGCTGAGATGACTCAAGACGCATGTGCGAGCCAGAGTTATCATGTCCCAACAAGTTTGGACGAGGACCAATCAAAGTAATCAACGACATAACCACTTCTTCACGAATTGGATCAATCGGCGGATTGGTTACCTGCGCGAAGTTCTGCTTGAAGTAGTTTGAAAGATGACGCGAACGATCTGACAGTACAGCAACCGGGCTATCGGTTCCCATTGATGCCAAACCTTCTTCACCGCCATTCACCATTGGGTGCAATAAGAACTTAATATCTTCCTGCGTGTAGCCGAAGCTCTGCTGAGTTTTCAACAAGTCTTTTGGTGTCAATGGTGGCTTTGGATTCGCTTTGCCAGTCAGGTCAGATAATTCAATCTGACCTTTATCCAACCACTCTTGGTATGGATGAGCATTGCTTAGTTCGTTCTTGATTTCTGTATCGGTAACGATGCGGCCCTGCTCCATGTCGATCAGGAACATTTTACCTGGCTGCAAACGCCACTTTTTAACTATCTTGTCTTGAGGGATATCCAATACGCCCATCTCCGACGCCATTACCACCAAATCATCATCAGTGATTAAGTAGCGCGCAGGACGCAGACCGTTACGATCCAACATCGCGCCAATCTGGCGACCATCGGTAAACGCGACCGCAGCAGGACCATCCCATGGCTCCATCAAAGCAGCCTTGTATTCATAATAAGCACGACGCTTAGGTTCCATTGCGCTAGAGCTGTGGCTCCATGCTTCAGGAATCAACATCGTCATTGCTTGAATCAGTGTGTAACCACCGGCGATTAATAATTCCAAAGCATTATCAAAACACGCCGTGTCTGACTGACCTTCAGGAATCACTGGCCAGATCTTTTTCAGATCATCGCCCAACAGCGTGGACTTCATTGAGTGGCGACGGGCAGCCATCCAGTTAACGTTACCGCGATTGGTATTGATCTCACCATTGTGAGCCACCATGCGAAACGGATGTGCCAGTCCCCAAGTCGGGAATGTGTTTGTGGAGAAACGCTGATGAACCAGAGCCAAAGCGGAAACAACGCGCTTGTCTAATAAATCTTGGTAATACTCACCAACCTGCTCCGCCAGCAACATCCCTTTATAAACGATGGTGCGGGTCGACATGGAGTTGATGTAAAAATCTCTGTAACCCGGAACCTGATTTTCTCTGATTCGGGCACTCACCATTTTATGGATAACGAACAGCTTGCGCTCTAGGCTCACTTGATAAGTGATCGCATCCGCGCCGGTAATAAATACTTGGCGGATGAAAGGCTCTGTCGGCTTAACGCTCTCACCTAGGTCTGAGCTATCGACCGGCACATCGCGCCAGCCTAATACTCGCTGACCTTCTTCGGTGATGGCACGAACAACTTCATCTTCCAGTGCCGCACGCTCGTCAGCGTCTTTTGGAAAAAACAGCATACCAACGCCGTATTCACCAACGGGGGGAAGTTTGAAATCAACAACAGCGCGAAAAAATGCGTCAGGAATCTGCATTAATAAACCAGCACCGTCACCTGCTTTGGGGTCAGCCCCAACCGCACCACGGTGAACAATACGTTTAAGAATAGTCAGCCCTTGTGTAACAATGTCGTGGCTCTTTTCACCCTTAATATGGGCAACAAAACCAACACCACACGCGTCATGCTCATTGGCCGGGTCGTAAAGCCCCTGCCGTTCAGGCAATGATCCTAAATGCATACAGTCCTCGCTAAATGATTGAATCGTATGAAAAACCCCTCTCACAACGATCACGTAAAAAAATGGCCGATTAGTATATCAGCGTTTCGGGATTTGTGGTGAACTGCGGAAAATCTCAATACACACTATTAAGCGCCCTGTGGGAACAGGGGATTTTCGGCTAATTCGGATAGCCGCAAAATACCATACTATGAGGGATAGTTGGTACCACTATTTTCCAGCACTGGCCCCATAATGAAAACTCATGACCTTATGCTGAAACAGAATCTGCTTACTGTTCCAACAACCTTGGCATGATCTCAACTAAGTTGCAAGGACGAGTGCGATAGTCCAGCTGGGCAGAGATTAGCTTGCTCCAACCGTCTTTGCAGGCACCGGTAGAGCCCGGCAAACAAAAGATAAAGGTACCATTTGCAACACCAGCGACTGCACGAGATTGTAGCGTTGAGGTAGCGATTAATTCATACGACAGCACGCGGAACATTTCCCCAAAACCATCAATGGTTTTATCAAAAAGGGGAACAAGTGCTTCAGGTGTACCATCTCTTCCGGTTAGGCCTGTACCACCTGTTGTAATAATTGCCTGAACCTCAGGGTCAGCGATCCATTGCGACACCACTGACCGTAGCTGATAGCGATCATCTTTAACAATTTGCTTGTCATAAAGACGATGGCCATCAGCTTCCAATAACTTAACTAAGGTTTGGCCGGACTTGTCATCTGCTTCAGTTCTGGAGTCAGAGACGGTTAGCACCGCCAAATTTAATGGGATAAACGCCCGCTTTTCATTCTCCATCACTCAACCTCCGCAGTTTTTAGACTTTAATCTTTTTCGTCAATCCAGCTCATCTGAATCGCTTCGAGAATCTTCTCATTGGAGCGCTCAGGATCATCCTTAAACTCTTCCAACTCAGTAACCCAACGGTGCAAATCCGTAAAACGAACATACTGCGGGTCAACATCCGGATGCGCTTCATCTAAGGAGATAGCGATATCCAGCGTATCTGTCCAAGTTAATTCCATGACCTACTCCTTAATGGTTCTCAGAAACCATATTAATCGTATATTTCGGAATTTCAATCACCAGATCTTCATTCTTCACACAAGCTTGGCAGCTTAGGCGTGAATCAGGGTCAACGCCCCAAGCCTTATCAAGATAATCTTCTTCCAGATCAGTGGCTTCAGCTAAAGAATCAAAGCCCTCGCGGATATGCACGTGACAAGTTGTGCATGCGCAAGACTTCTCACAAGCATGTTCAATTTGGATCCCGTTTTTCAGCGCAGCATCACAGATACTGGTGCCGGCATCAGCTTCGATCACTGCGCCATCTGGGCACAGGTCTTCATGCGGTAAAAATATAATCTGTGGCATAAGGTTTATCTCTCAAACTCAGTAATATTATGACCGGACATGGCAGTTTGAATATTGCTGTCCATGCGCCGTGCTACGTAAAACTCTGCGGTATGCTCAAGTTGTCTGATCGCTGCTTTAACGGCCTCAGCATCATCACTATTGCGAGCTTCAGCTAATGCTGCACGGGCTACTAATAGGGTCTGCTTTTCTTCAGCCGTCAACAATTGATCAGCATCGGCAGCCATTGCGGCATCTAAAGCCTGCATTGAGCGGTCTGCTTCAACTTGCTGCTCTCTTAAGCGACGTTGCTCAACATCCGCTTTGGCATTTTCCATGGAAGCACGAATCATCGACTCGATTTCCCCATCGGACAAACCATAAGAGGGCTTCACCTCAACCGCAGCGCGTACGCCGGTTGATTCTTCTTCAGCCATCACACTCAGCAAGCCATCAGCATCCACCTGAAAAGTCACTTTAATGCGAGCCGCACCAGCAACCATTGGTGGAATGCCACGCAATGCAAATTTAGCTAAAGAGCGATTCTCTTCAACCGTTTCACGCTCACCTTGCAGCACGTGAATGGTCATCGCAGTTTGGTGATCTTTAAACGTCGTGAATTCCTGCGCGCGAACAATTGGAATCGTGGTATTTCGGGAGATTACTTTCTCAACCAAGCCTCCATAAGTCTCAAGCCCTAATGACAGCGGGGTAACATCCAACAACAGCATTTCGCTATCGGGTTTATTACCGGCCAATACATCTGCTTGTATAGACGCGCCAATAGCAACCACTTTATCCGGGTCGATATCAACCAACGGCGGACGCTCAAAAAACTCACCGACACGCTGACGAACTAATGGCACACGGGTAGATCCACCCACCATCACGACTTCAGCAATTTCTTCTTTCTCAACACCCGCATCACGCACTGCGCGGCGGCATGCCATTAGCGTCTTTTTTACCAGCGGCTCAATTAAGGTGTTAAACTGATCCAGTGTTAAATTGCCTTGCCAATCCGCCAGCGATACCGAGACTTCTGAGGCGTCGGTCAGTGCTTCTTTCGCACGGCGCGCTTCAATCATCGCATCACGCAACAACTGTGCATCAGGCTCAGCTTGCTGATCGATGGATTTTAGTAGCCATTCAGCGATGACATGATCAAAATCATCACCACCCAGTGCCGAGTCGCCACCGGTTGACATCACTTCAAAAACGCCTTTATTTAAGCGTAATAAAGAAACATCGAAGGTACCGCCACCCAAGTCATAAATGGCAATGACTTGATTATCAACTTCTGCTTTTTGATCCAAACCATAAGCGACAGCGGCAGCGGTTGGCTCGTTCAATAGGCGAAATACATTTAAGCCCGCAAGGCGTGCGGCATCTTTAGTCGCTTGGCGCTGCGCATCATCGAAATACGCGGGCACGGTAATCACTGCACCGGTTAGCTCGCCACCTAAACTTTCTTCGGCACGATCTTTAAGCGCTCTTAGAATTTCAGCAGAGACCTCAATCGCAGTGACGTTACCGGAGCGTGTTTTGATTTGCGGAACGGCGCTATCACCTTCGACAAAGCGATAAGGCAACTGCCCACCTAAAGTTTTGATTTCATTGACTGCACGACCGAGCAAACGCTTGGCTGAGGCAATCGTGTTGTGAATATCTAAGCCAAGCGCTGCCTTGGCCTTGTCACCGACGATAATGCTACCGTCATCCATATAACGAACGACCGAGGGCAGTAAATGCCGACCTTGCTCATCCGGTAGTGTACTGGCTTCGCCACTACGAACAGCGGCGACTAACGAATTCGTGGTTCCCAGATCAATTCCGACCGCGAGCCTATGCTCATGCGGTGCGGTAGACATTCCGGGTTCAGATATTTGTAATAATGCCATGCATCAACCTTTAGCTTGCGTCATCTTCCAGCTTTTCTTCAAGCTGCTTAATTTCGCCCATCAATCGTTCAAAAAACTTCAACTTCAGCACAATCTGCTTCGCATCATCCAAGTTGCCCGCATCAAGATCTTCAACAAAATCCAGCTCCAAACCTGACTGCTCTGCTCGCACACTTTTAGATAAGGCATCAATTGCATCAAATGGATCATCAGCTTGGGATACCTGCTCCAAAGCTTCGCGACGCTCCATCTGAGCCATCAAAAAAGCCATATCACTGGTAGTATCGCGCTCATCATCAAAATCAACACCCGCTAATTCGAGCAAGTAGCGTGCCCGTAAGCGTGGTTGCTTCAGTGTATCCTGAGCGGTATTGATGAAGCTGGTAATTTGCTGGGCGATACGGCGCTGCTCATCGGTGCCACTGGCAAAACGATCGGGATGGTGTTTTGCCTGAAGCTCGCGAAAAGCGCTAGCGAGTTTTGACTTATCCAGTTCGTACTGAACCGGCAAGCCAAATAGCTGAAAGTAGTTTTGCTTAAAATCGATCGACATGTGAGTAATCACTATTTCGGGGGCGGAATGAGAATGAGCCGATTGATAACCGGCTCATTGGAAGGGTACTGCAGATGTCGCTTAAACGGTGAAGCTCTCACCACAGCCACAAGCACCCGACTCATTCGGATTGGTGAACTTAAAGCCTTCATTCAGGCCTTCACGTGTGTAATCCATCACCGTGCCATCCAGATAAACCAGACTTTTCGGATCAACAATTAGGCTCACACCATGGTCTTCAAACACTGTATCGTGCTCATCAACAGCATCTGCGAATTCCATCACATAAGCCATTCCTGAGCAGCCGTGCGTTTTAACACCCAAACGCAAGCCGACACCTTTGCCTCGCTTTTGCAAAAAGGAATTAACCCGATCTGCTGCGGTTTCAGTTAAGGAAATTGCCATGGTTACACCTCGTCACACGTTTCTATCAGCCGAATTACTGCTTACTCTGAAAATCATCAATTGCTGCGCGAATGGCATCTTCTGCCAGTACTGAGCAGTGGATTTTTACCGGTGGTAATTCCAGCTCATCAGCAATATCAGTGTTCTTAATTTCTTTTGCTTGGTCCAAAGTTTTACCTTTAACCCACTCTGTCAGCAAGCTAGAAGATGCAATAGCCGAACCGCAGCCATATGTTTTGAACTTAGCATCTTCGATGATGCCATCAGCACCTACTTTAATCTGTAGACGCATTACGTCTCCACAGGCTGGCGCTCCAACCATGCCCGTTCCAATCGCTGCATCTTTTGCATCGAAAGAACCAACATTACGTGGGTTGTCGTAATGATCCATTACCTTATTGCCGTATGCCATATCTATATCCTCAAAAAATTCGTCAGTTGACTGAGTTAACAATCAGTCTTAGTGCTCAGCCCACTCAACAGTACTTAGATCAATACCGTCTTTGAACATATCCCATAATGGGGACAGGTCACGTAGTTTTTCAACCGCAGCACGGGTTTGTTGTATTGCAACGTCTACTTCTTCAGCAGTTGTAAAACGTCCAATGGTAAAACGTAATGAGCTATGTGCCAGTTCATCGCTCCGGCCTAAGGCACGCAGAACATAACTTGGCTCAAGGCTGGCACTGGTACAGGCTGAACCGGAAGATACTGCGATATCTTTCAAAGACATCATCAGACTCTCACCTTCAACATAGTTGAAACTGATGTTCAGGTTACCGGCAATACGCTGCTCCAGATCACCATTCACATAGACTTCTTCCATATCTTTGAAGCCATTGTATAAGCGGTCACGCAACATACGGATGCGATCGTTTTCAGTTGCCATCTCTTCACGGCAGATACGGAACGCTTCGCCCATACCTACAATCTGGTGTGTTGGTAAAGTACCTGAACGCATTCCACGCTCATGTCCGCCACCGTGCATCTGTGCTTCGATACGTACCCGTGGCTTACGGCGTACAAACAACGCGCCAATACCTTTAGGGCCATATGCTTTGTGAGCAGAGAAGCTGATCAGGTCAACCTTCATTGCTTCAACGTCGATCAGTGCTTTACCGATACTTTGCGCTGCATCCACATGAAATACAATCTTACGGTCGCGACAGATTTCACCAATCGCTGCGATGTCTTGGATGACACCCGTTTCATTGTTCACATGCATGATAGAGACAACAGTCGTGTCATCGCGCAATGAATCTTCAAATACTTTCAGATCCAATAAGCCGTTTGGCATTGGGTCAAGGTAGGTTACTTCAAAGCCTTCGCGCTCCAACTGACGGCAAGTATCTAATACTGCTTTGTGCTCAGTTTTCATCGTAACGATGTGCTTACCACGACGCTCGTTGAAGTGAGCCGCGCCTTTGATAGCCAGATTGTCTGATTCAGTCGCGCCGCTAGTCCATACGATTTCGCGTGCATCAGCGTTGATTGTCTTAGCGACTTCTTCGCGTGCTTCTTTGACCAGGTCTTCTGCGGCCCAACCGATTGCATGACTACGCGATGCCGGATTTCCGAACACACCATCCAGCGTTAGACACTTCATCATCTTCTCAGCAACACGAGGGTCTACCGGTGTTGTTGAAGAGTAGTCCATATAAATGGGTGTTTTATAATCACTCATGGGATATTACCTTGTTCAATTCCTGAATATTTTAGCAACCGCTCAAATTGTGCAGCGTTGCTTCTTTTACAGCCTTCGTATCTTGTCTTGCCGCAACTTCTAACACTTCTTTGCGGCTCATCATATCTTCAAGCGTGATGTCATCGAGAAAACTCTGAATTCGTCCACTCAGGTCGGCCCATAAATCATGGGTCAGACAGCGTTTTGTCTGTTGGCAATCACCGCTGCCACCGCAATTGGTGACATCTACATTTTCATCTACCGCCAGTATAATACTGGACATGGCAATTTCTGATGGCGTACGGCTAAGGCTATAACCACCACCTGGGCCTCGCATACTTACTACCAAGCCGCGCTTACGTAATTTGGAAAATAACTGCTCCAGGTAGGATAATGAGATATCCTGCCTTTCCGAAATGTCCGCAAGTGACACCGGGCCGCTTTTGCTGTGTAGCGACAAGTCCAGCATAGCGGTTACTGCGTAACGGCCTTTGGTTGTCAATTTCATGGCTGATGCTCCGTTCTGGAATACTGCATTTGCGCGCATGTTAGAATACCTGACAAAATTAGTCAAGTACTCACAAAATCTTTGACAGATTAAGCCTCGGCACTGCATTCAGGAGCGTTTGGGTATAGGATTCGCGGGGATTACCACACACTTGTGCGGTAGGGCCTTGCTCAACAATCCGGCCTGACTTCATCACGACCGTCTCATTACTTAGGTATTCAACCACTGCAATATTATGAGTAATGAATAGCAATGTCAGGTCACGCTGCTGACGTATTTCCAGTAGTAATTGTAACACTTCCGCCTGTACGGAGACATCCAAGGCACTGGTGATTTCGTCACAAACAATAAACTCAGGGTTTAGAACTAATGCACGCGCCAAGCCAATTCGCTGGCGCTGACCGCCCGAGAACTCATGGGGATATCGCCACAAATGCTCTTCGCTCAGCTGCACCTGCTCTAGAACGGCAATTGCTCGCGCAATACGGTCGTCGCGGTTTTCACCAATACCATGTGCGGCCATTGGCTCAGTTAAGGTGGTTACAATTTGTAGCCTAGGGTTCAACGAGGATTGCGGATCCTGAAAGGCAATTTGCATACGTGGACGTATGGGGCGTAATTCGTTGGCGCTCAAACCGGTTAACTCCACACCATCCAGCTTTACGCTGCCAGAGGTTGGTTTTTCCAGCTGCAAAATCGCTCGACCTAGCGTGGTTTTACCACAACCCGACTCACCCACCAGCGCCATAATACTGCCTTTGCGAATAGACAGGTCAACCCCATCCACGGCCTTAACATGGTCAACTATGCGCCGAAATACCCCTTTGCGAATAGGAAACCAGACATTCAACTGCTTAACTTGGATAATCGATTCCTGAGTGCTTTCAGCAACCTGCCGATCACTCAGTACGGGCTTAGCCAGATTTTCCGGCACCGCTGCAAGCAACTGCTGCGTGTAAGGGTGTTGCGGATTGGTCAACACTTCGCGAGTTGTACCCTCCTCTACCAACTTGCCCTGTTGCATCACGCCAACGCGATGCGCCATTTGCGCAACCACACCAAAATCATGCGTGATAAACAGAACCGCCATGCCTTGCTCTTGCTGCAGCTCCCGCATCAAATGCAGAATCTCAGCTTGCACAGTCACATCAAGCGCGGTGGTTGGCTCATCGGCAATCAACAAGTCAGGCTTGCAGGCCAACGCCATAGCAATCATTACCCGTTGGCGCTGCCCACCGGATAATTGGTGCGGATAATCATTAAAGCGTGATGCCGCTGATTCCAGTTTAACCTGCTCCATTGCTTCAATCGCTTGAGCGCGCGCATCAGCGTCTGACAGGTTAGGATTGTGTAACTGCAAGGCTTCAACAATTTGCTCACCAACACTAAACACCGGATTTAGCGAGGTCATTGGCTCCTGAAAAATCATCGCAATGCGTGCGCCACGAATTTTCCGCAAATCCTCACCAACGAGTTCCAGCATATTCACTGACTCGCTTTTTTCAGACTCCCCACGTCGCCACTCAAATTGAATAGAGCCCGAAGGATGCGAAGCAAGTCCTGCTGGCAATAGCTGAATGATCGATAGCGCGCAGATTGATTTACCACTGCCCGACTCGCCAACTAAACAAAAGGTTTCGCCACGTGCAATATTGAAACTAACGCCCGCAACCGCTTCAACTTTTTCACTGCCACGCCCGAGGGTGGTTCGCAGGTCTTTTACCTGCAACAAACTCATGACACGACTCCTGCTTTGCGAGCCAATTGGGGGTCAACCGCATCACGCAAGGCTTCACCCATCAGGTTATAAGAGAAAACGGTAAAGAAAATAGCGCCGCCAGGGAATACCGCCAACCACCAGTTAAATACCGATGACTTAACTGCCTCATTCAACATGCCACCCCAAGACGGCGCCTCAACCGGCCCTAAGCCTAGGAAGCTTAAGGTCGCCTCAGTCAGAATCGCTGCGGCAACACCAAAGCTGGCGACCACCAAGACTGGCGCGATGCCATTAGGTAACATATGACGGAATAGTATTGAGCGTAGTGACAAACCACTGGCAATTGCAGCTTGTACAAAGTCTTGCTTTCGCAGTTTGAGGAATTCAGCACGCACATAGCGGGCATAACCCGACCAACCCGTGATGCCGATAATAATCATAATGATATAAACGCTGCGCCCGAAAAATGCGACGAAGGCCAACAGCAAAAACAATACCGGTATGGCTTCAAAAATCTCAACCAACCGCATTCCAATCATATCGAAGCGACCAGAGAAATAGCCCATTTGTCCACCGATAATAATTCCGATAAACATCGAAATGCCGGTCGCAATAAATCCGATACTCAGCGCAACCCGCGAGGCATGCACCATACGGCTAGCAACATCTGAGCCGGTTGAATCAGTTCCCATTAGATGGAAACGTCCGCCTTCAAAGGTTGGCGCGGTCAGGCTGGTATCGCCGAAATCGCGTAGGTAGTCACTCGGTGAATAAGGGATTGGAGGCAGCACTTGCCAGTCATAAGCACCTGCCGCTACCTGCTCACGAAACTGCTCATAAATAATGGTTTTGGGTGGCGAAAAGAAGGATAGCGCGATCAGATAGCTAACAATTACTGTCGCTAGCACCGCGACCACTTTCTTCGAAAACTTTATTGGGATTTTCCAAAGCAACAAGCTGACAATGAATAGCACCACCAAGGCAATATCTTCTGCAGATAGGTATCGCAAAATCGGCGAGGAGACCTCCCCTTGCTGACTAATCAACAGCGGCATACTGTTGGCTAGCAACGGTGCAAAACATGCGACAAACACCAGCAATAAAACCCAGGCAAAGCCAATGCGTGCACCCCAACCGGAAAATGCCGTACGCAATATATGCTTGGCATAACTTTCACCCACTTGTGCGCGATTAGTCATATTGCACCCTCGGGTCAACCAGCGTGTAAAGCATGTCGGAGATTAGATAACCGATCAGCGTTAAAATGCCTGAAATCAACGTAATGGATAGTACCAACTCACGGTCTCTCGCTTGCACTGCCTCAATTACTAACTTACCCATGCCATCAATGGAAAAGATCTGTTCTACGATCACAGAGCCAGCCAATAAGCTTGGTAAGATACCGGCCAAAATGGTAATCAATGGAAGCAAACTATTTCGGAATACATGTCGCCAAAGTACGGATTCTTCATCGACGCCTTTGGCACGAGCGGTACGCGCGTAATCGGCATTCAGATTTTCCAAAATGGAGGTTCGCATAATTTTGGCTAAGGAGGCAAAGCCACCATAGGATAAAACAATGGTCGGTAAAATCAGATGCCAAATACGATCCAGTAAATAGCCTCGGGTAAAGTCGCCACCCAGCCATTGCATAGCCAGCATCGACGCTATCGCCAAACCGACAACTGCAAAAATAACGACGCGTAAAATAGGCGATTCACTACGAGCAATTAGTGCTAATACGCCAGCAAGTAGCAACGGCCAGACCGCCCAGTTCAACCATAAGAACTCAGGATGCGCTAATGACATCCAACTTCCACCGACCAGTCCAACTATTACTGCAATGATGGTGCGTAAATTTCGATTAGTTAAACGCGATAGCATCACAGCCAGTACTACGCCAGCCATGCTTAATATAAACAATTTCAGAATATCGCCGACTGAGGACCAATGCGGCAAAAAAGGCATTTGATAGGCTTCGCTAGCACTCAGCCCTCCCGTTGGAAACCACTGCCAATGCTGCACACTGGCAAAAAAGCCGATTAGCATGACGCCGACCAACATGGAAGGCAGTGACCACAACGCCAGCATAATGACATTAGAACCAACATCGAAGCGCCCTCCCCGGTCTCGTGCGGCATTCATACCGACCACAATGGCAATCAAGTAGATCAAAGGAATGGTAATCACATTTAGCAGCAGAGTGATAGGTAGGCGCTCTTTAATCAGCGCAATTACTGGCTGACCAAAAAACACGCTTTCGCCCAGATCCGAGCCTTTAGACCATGAAAACCCTTGCGACTTTCGATCGTCATCATAGATGATGCCGACCGGTGAGACGTTATTCAGCCATCGCAAATACTGCACGGGGGCCGGATCATCCAGCCCATAGCGTTTATTGTAGTAGTCGATTTTCGCCTGCTTTTGCTCGGGCTTAAGATCCATACCGCCCACTAACATTTGACCAGTCAAGCCACCTGGCGACATCGCCATAATGGTAAACACCACTAGAGTGATACCCAGCAAGGTCGGAATCATCAACAACAGTCGGCGCAGCAAATAAGTCAGCATTGAATAAGCACCTTAATCACTGATATTTTTGCGCGGCTTTCGGCACAAAGATCTCAACCGGCTGGAAATTGAGATTCAAGCCAGACGGCGTAAGGTCAACATTCTCAATTCGTTTATCCAAAAATACCAGTGACTTACGACGCATCAGGAAGGTATAGGGCTGGTCCTCATAAAAGACCGCCTCGGCCTTCTGCCAAACTGGCATGCGCTTAGACTCATCCACAATAACCCGAGCCTCATCAATCAAACTGTCCAGCTCTTTGCTGCGATAACTGATGAAGTTATTGCCGCCGGTTTTAGCTTGTGAGCTATGAAACATCTGATAAATATCCGTTTCAAAGCCACTACTCCAACCCAATATTGTGGCATCGAAGTTTTTAGTATCGAGACGCTCCAGCATGACTGACCATTCAGTTGGCTCAGGCACTAATTGAACACCCGCTTTTGCGTACATATCTTTGAGCAGCAGCACCAGACTCTTAGTGTCATCGCTACCTTGGGAGTACATGAGCTTAAAGCTAAATGGCTCACCGGCTGCATCTTCCAACAAGCCGTCATTATCCCGATCTTCATAACCAGCTTCTTTTAACAAAGCCTTTGCTTTATCAACATCCGCTTTGCGGGGTAATAAAGAAGGATCATGCTGCTTACTTCGTGGGCTAAACGGGCTAATCGCCGCTTCTGCATAGCCACGATAGATATCACGAATAATGGTGTCGCGATCGGTCAAGTAGGTCATTGCCTGGCGTACGCGCTTATCTGCAAAGCGAGTTGCCTGCTCACCAGACTGCTGATTCCAACCAATATAGCTGTAACCTGCCGTTGGAGACATGTATTCAAAGTTGTGACTTTTCTCTTTAATTTGCTCATCTTGCAACAAGCGGTCGTATTCAATAGGACGAGCCGAATACACATCAATATCGCCATTGCGGTAAGTGGTTAAACGCGCACTGTCATTTTGAATAATCCGCCAGACCATTTTATCGAAACTTGGCTGTACTGACCCCCAATAGCGTGGATTGCGAACCAGTTCGACAGTGCCTTGCTCTGAGCTCCAGGATTTAGGGTCGGCCAAGCGATAAGGGCCAGAGCCAATCAGCAAACCTTTTGAATTATTAAAGGCTTCCGTCTTAGTCATGTACTCTTCATAAAAGTGCTTAGCGAGAATCGGAATACCACCCGCTGCGCCAAGCGCCTCAAAGTACGGGTCTTTAAATACGAACTCAACTTCGTATGGCCCTTTGGCCGTGACACTTTTTACCTTTTCGTAATAGGCTCGCTCACCCGGCGCATTGATTCCTTCATTCATCATGAAGTCATAAGTAAAGGCGACATCTTCGGCAGTTAACGGCTTGCCATCAGAGAAGGTTACGTTCGAGTTAAGCTTAAAGTTAATGACTAGGCCATCATCACTAACCGTCCAAGACTTGGCAATTAGCCCGGTCCACTCCAGCGTATCAGGGTCACGAGTTAGCAAGGATTCCAACACATAGGCCTGCACTTCACTGGCATAAACATCGCTGGAAACATAGGGAGTAATGGTTTTGAGTGTGTTGCCGAAAGTATCAACTTTCCAGTCGCCTTCGGCGTAATTCTCTTGCTGTGATGCTTGATAAGCGCGTCGGAAGGACTCCGGAATGGTGCCACTTGCTTTTGAACCACCGCTAACAGCTACTTTACCACTAGCATCTGATGCAGCTACTTGTTGAACCACCAGCCCTTCATTCCAGGATTGCTGCAACTTGCTGACAGTATTGCGCACATCGTGAACATCTTTGGCCTGTTCAGTGACAGCCACTTGCATTTCTGTCAGCTTATTCCATTGCCGGTCAACCTGATACATGACCAGAATTAACAGAAGCACTATCAAAGTGAGTAGCACGTAAAGGATCACATCGCGGGCGGTCAGTCTCTTCTGCATGGCAAGCTATCTACATGTTATTGTTAATGTAGACTCACTATAGCGAGCTTAAGTAAAATTATCCAGCAACCAGAGGCGTGGTAGTGCTACCAGTTGAGCCTTACACCAATTGAGTTCAGCTGAGATGCCAGCAAGTCGGTGGATGGGTCATCAGACTCGGCGACATTATTGAATTTTTTCTGCGCATGACTCACATAGATAACACTAGAGTCATTTAACTTGTAACCAGCTTCTAGTGACAGCGCCCAATAGTCACGCTCTGAATCAAGCTCTGCGCCCTCAACTTTAGAAGACTCAGCAAAACCAACCGCATCATATTGACCTGACACATAAGCCTTCGGCGTCACCTGATACTTAGCACCGACTAAAAAGGACAGCGAGTCACCTGACTTTGATAGCGTTGAGTCTGCTTCTGGTCGACTAATGTTCGCAACATACTTTTCAGCCACCAGATCAAGGCGCACTTGGCTATTATTGCGACTTTTGTAAGTAAGCCTACCTTTAAGCGCCCCACTTTCTTGTCCGGACTGATGATAAGCCATTGCCGCTTCATAGGGACCTTGTTGCGTATTGACCAAAAAACCCACAGTATCACTATCCGTGTCAATATCAGCTGGAGCATATTGCGCACCCACTTCAAATGGCCCAGCCTGATTCCGGTAAGTCACTGATGATGCTGCGTCGTCACCCCGAATCACTAAATCATAGGCAGTCAACAACCCAAGACCGACGTTGGATCGTTCAAGGTTTCTTGAGGAGTAATGCGCATCTGCCGCGTAAGACAGGTCATAAAGACCTAGAGGTTCGGACTCTGAGGATGAAACAGATGAGGCCGCATAAGCTAAAACATTCGACGAGAATGCCAAAACCGGAGCCATCAAAATGAGGGTATTTGTTATTTTCATTATATTTCCCAGAGTCTGCCGCCACATGAACTCGACTGAGTTCACTAAAGACTAATTCAAGTCTAGCTTTGGTGTGGCAAAAATGCAACACAGCTCGTCTGAATGGGAAACGCAAAAAAGCGGCAATGTAAACATTGCCGCTTTTTGTAAAACGTGTAGCCGAAAATCTGTTTGCGATTAACGCTTGGAGAACTGAGTCGCCTTACGTGCTTTGTGCAAACCAACTTTCTTACGCTCAACTTTACGTGCATCACGTGTCAGGAAGCCACTACGCTTCAGGACATCACGATGACCTTCGTTGAATTCAAGCAGAGCTCTGGCAATACCTAAACGGATTGCGCCTGCCTGACCACTGTCACCACCACCGGCAACTGTGACGTTAATATCAAAAGTCTCAACTGAATCCGTCGCATCTAATGGCTGACGAACAACCATGCGAGACGTTTCACGACCAAAATATTCGTCGATGCTCAGCTTGTTAACCGTAATATTGCCCGAGCCATTCTTCATGAAGACGCGCGCAGAAGACGATTTCCGGCGACCTGTTCCGTAGTACTGTGTATCAGCCATTGCTCTGTATTCTCTAATGCTGTTAAATCTTAAACTTCTAAAGGCTGTGGTTGCTGAGCATGATGATTGTGCTCTGGCCCCGCATACACTTTGAGTTTACGATACATGTCACGACCCAGCGGACCTTTAGGCAACATGCCTTTAACCGCTAATTCGATGATACGCTCAGGCGCCTTGGCCTGTAGCTTGTCAAAACTTATGGACTTCAGATTACCAACGTAGCCGGTGTTTCTGTAGTACATTTTGTCAGTAAACTTGTTACCAGTTACTGCCACTTTATCTGCATTAATAACAACGATGTAATCGCCAGTATCAACGTGTGGTGTGTAAATCGGCTTATGCTTACCGCGCAAACGTGATGCAATCTCGCTGGCCAGTCGACCAAGTGCTTTGCCCTCAGCATTTACGACAAACCAGTCGCGCTTAACCTCTGCCGGCTTTGCACTGAATGTTCCCATGTCAATTCTCCAGGAAATGAAGCTAAATCTGTTCGGTATTGATTACTTGAATAGAACGAATATCTAATCAAATTCAAAGAACGCAGCATTCTAGGTTAATCATCGAACTTACTCAAGCGCTTTTTACGCTTTTTTTGAAACTTCCCTTAAACAGAAATTTGCAACCATAGAGCCTCAAGTGAATCTAAACCCGTAATAACAGCGTTTAAGATAATAAGGGTCATGATCGTGTCATAATCATACCACTGGAGGAACGGTTCATGTTGAGCAAACTGCGTAACCTGATATGGAATAAAGTTGTCGGCTGGCTAATCGCCATTCCGGAGGCCAATAAGAACCTGTCTGCAATCAATAACCCCAAGCGATTATTGGAGTCACTCAAGCCAGCTGATGTGATTTTATTCGAAGGTCGCACGCGGGTTGGCGATATCATCAAGCTAATCACACTCTCACCATGGATACACTCGGCCTTGTACATTGGTCGCCTGAGCGAAGTCAAAGATCCGGCCATTCGCGCCCGCATTCTAAAGTTTTACGATGGCGACCCAAATGAACAACTGGTGATCGAATCCTTACTCGGCTATGGCACCGTGGTGAGACCAATGAGTGATTACATGGATGATAACCTTCGAGTCTGTCGTCCCACCCACCTTCGACCCAAAGACCAACAAAAAGTCGTCTGCTTTGCTGCTGAGCATTTGGGGCTCTCTTACGATGTCCGGCAACTACTGGACTTGGCTCGCTTCTTCTTTCCTTACGGCTTACTACCCAGACATTGGCGCTCCACGTTATTTCAACATAACGCAGGTAAACCGACGCATGTGGTATGCTCAGGGATGATTGCAAGATGCTTTCAAAGTGTTGACTACCCCATTTTGCCGGTTGTGGTAACGGACAATAACGAACACAAAAAAATCTATAAACGTAATTTCCGATTATTTGTACCCGCTGATTTTGACTACTCACCTTACTTTGAGATCGTCAAGTTTCCAGACTTAGACTTATCACACGGTCACTCCCATCGCTATCTACCTTGGGAAAGTGGTGAAGGTGACGAACTGCCATTAATCGCCGAACGCTCCGAAACATCAAAACCCTCGCGAACCATCCTTGAAGGAGGCTCATCATGATCTCATCACTTCTCGCGCTCATCAGCCTATTAGTCATTTTACTGATAAGCGGCTATTTGCGACTATCTTTGGTGAAAACAGCCCCATTTATACTGACTTGGTTAGCCGGTATATTTATCTTTGATGCATGGCATAACGGCATCTGGTTCATTGCCATCCTTTGCGTTTTGAGCTTGGTAATCATTTACTACGAGCCCTTACGCCTAAAATTAATCAGTCGCCCCGCACTTCGTTTACTCAAACAAAACCTACCCAGAATTTCCGATACCGAACAGCAAGCACTGGAAGCAGGCAATACTTGGTGGGATGCCGAATTGTTTTCCGGCAAACCGAAATGGCCCCATTTACGCGATCTCGCCAGCAGCAGCTTAACGCCCGAAGAAACTGACTTTCTGAATGGGCCGGTTGAGGTGCTTTGTAAAAATCTGGATGACTGGAAGATTACGCACGAATTACTCGATCTCCCCCCTGAAGTCTGGCAAACCCTGAAGCGTGAAGGCTTCTTCGGAATGATTATCCCAGTGGAATATGGCGGGCTCGGCTTCTCAGCGCTGGCGCATTCCGAAGTCGTGATGAAAATCGCCTCACGCAGTATTACAGCTGCAGTCACCGTGATGGTGCCTAACTCTCTCGGCCCTGGCGAACTACTACATCGCTATGGAACAGCTGCGCAAAAAAGTTATTTCCTCCCACGTTTGGCTCGTGGAAAAGAAATCCCCTGCTTTGCGCTAACCGGACCTGAAGCTGGTAGCGATGCCAGCGCCATTCCAGATATTGGCGTGGTGTGCAGACAACGCTTTGAAGGCAAAGATGATGTGTTAGGTATTTGCCTTAACTGGGAAAAGCGCTATATCACACTAGCCCCCGTTGCCACACTACTTGGCTTAGCCTTCCAGCTTAAAGACCCCGATCATTTATTGGGTGATGAAACGGAAGTTGGCATTAGTCTGGCACTCATTCCAACAACAACTGCGGGTATCAGTATCGGCAAGCGGCATTTCCCGCTGAATATCCCTTTCCAAAATGGCCCGGTATGGGGTGAAAACGTATTTATCCCAATGGACTGGCTAATTGGAGGACCAGAGCATGCCGGTAACGGTTGGCAAATGTTGGTGGAGTGCTTAGGCGAAGGACGCGGAATATCGCTGCCTGCACTCGCCACTGGTGCCGGAAAACAGCTTTCCCACGTCACTGGCGCTTATGCCGGTGTACGAAAACAGTTTGGCAGCATTATTGGTCGCTTTGAGGGCATTGAAGAGCCGCTGGCAGAGATTTTAGTGCAGACCTATATCATGGATGCCGGACGTCGCCTGACTGCCACTGCGATCGATCAGGAGCAGAAGCCTGCGGTTATTACGGCGCTGCTGAAATACCAACTTACTGAACGAATGCGTCAGATTGTCAATCATGCCATGGACATTCACGGAGGCTCGGGAATTTGCATGGGGCCGGATAACTTTATCGCCCGCATGTATCAGGCAGTGCCCATCGGCATTACCGTGGAAGGCGCGAATATCTTAACCCGTAGCTTGATTGTGTTTGGTCAGGGTGCAATTCGCTGCCACCCCTATTTACTGACTGAAATCAAAGCCGCGCAATCAGATGATTTAAAGCTACTGGATAAAACGCTCATGGCGCATGTTGGCTTTGTGATGAGCAACTTAGCCCGCAGTGTTTGGTTTGGCATGAGTAATGCCTACTTTGAATCACCCGGCACGCCGATGACGCGTAAATATTACCGTCGCTTGACCCGCCTGAGTGCCAGCTTTGCCCTACTAACTGACTATGCTTTGCTGACTTTAGGCGGCACTTTGAAACGTCGCGAGCGCTTATCTGGACGCTTTGCCGATATTCTGGCAAACCTCTACCTTTGCTCAGCAGTGCTAAAGCACTTTGAAGACCAGGGTGAGCCAATTGCAGACCTGCCCTTGCTGGACTACAGCTGTCAAAGCCTGATTCATGATGCGCAGCAAGCGATGTTGGCAGTGTTTTACAATCTACCCGCGCCACTCTTCGGCAAAGTGCTGCGGCAGTTTATGTTTCCCTTTGGCAAGCCCTACTCGCCACCCAGTGACAAACTGATTCATCAGGTCGCTCAGCTAGGTCTTAAGCCAAGTGCTACTCGCGCCCGCTTATGTAGTGGGATTTATATGAGTAGTGACCCGACCGACCGCACCGGACGCATTGAGCATGCTTTTCAATTAGCCACAGAAGCCAAAGCGGCAGAAACACGTCTGCGCCGACTACGCAAAGATGGCAGGCTCTCGACACATACCGAAGAGGAACGGATTGAGGAAGCGTTGCGTTATCAGCTAATCACTGAAGATGAAGCAACGCTGCTGAAAAATGCCCGAATCGCAATGTTGAATGCCATTCGGGTGGATTCATTTGAGCCGGAAGAGCTATTGTGAGATCGGGTGCAATGGCCTTAATGCGACCACCGGAGTCACAGCGGCCTTAGCACCATAGGCCTGAACAGCCTGCTTTAGTGTGCGGCCATTCCATTGGGCATCCTGCTTAGCATAGCGGGATGCCGATAGCTCACGAATCGCGGACACCATTGCCTCATCTCCACAAGTTTCAATACCGGCTAAAGTTGTCGGATAAATACCGACACTAGCAGCCCATGCTGGCAATGCTGAAATAGCAGCCGCTGAATCATTCGCATTACAAGCCGCGATGACTTTACGCATCGCTTCCTGCTGAATTTGTTGCTGCTGAAACTCTGGAGATTGGCGCTTTTTACGATTACGACGCGTAATGAAAACTACCCCGAAAACCAATAGTGCTGATGCACCCAAACCCGCTACCAATTCCTTGCGATGCAACTGCGCGTTAGCCATCCACTCACCGAGTAAAGTATTGATACCTGACATCAACTCTGTCGTACCTGCTTTTGCTGGCGCCTTATCATCCGCTTGATTGATAGACTCTGCTGGCTCTGGCTCATTTGCTTTCGGCTCCGTAGGCGCAGCATTTACCGGCGAGGTATTGGCAGCAATTGCCGCCCCACTCACTTTTACCGTGACCGGGTCTAGGCGGGCAATCTTTTGCTTATCCGCTTTCGTATCCCACCAAGGAATTTCAACCGCAGGAATCGTGTATTCTCCATTTTTGTTAGCCACCAATACGATGGTTTCCTGACGCATTCCACCAATACCGCTGGCACTTTTCTGATTCTGGAATACCGGCTTTTCGGGATAAATTTTAATGTCATCCGGCACTGGTAATTGAATTTCAGGTAATGTCTCGGCGCGCTTACCTTCAGCAATTAAAGCAATAGTCACGGTAACCGGCTCACCCGCTTGTAAGGCTTCTGGCGGCATCGACCAATTAATGCTTAAGCTAACTTGAGAAGCAGCCAGCCATTCGCTACCCGTAAAACTTGCAGGCTTCGCCTCAATCTCTACTGAAGCTGCGGCAGAGGAAGCACTAATTCGAGTCCCACTATTCGGGAAGTACTGAAAAGGATCTCGCTGCGTACTGCGGGCCAAGCTGCCACGAAATACGGAGGGCGCAAATTCCAGAGTGCCCACTTCTTGTGGATACACCGCATAGTAACGACTAAGACGCTGATAAGGCCTGCCGTTTAACGTGGTGCGAATTGGATTAGATGAGCCTAAAAACTCAATATCAGCCTTACCTTTGGCAATTCTCGGGCTGGAAATCGAAGCGTTATCAACCAATGGCCGCGAATAATACAAACGCTGGACATAAATTATCTGCCCTTGCACATAAGGATGCAGCGGCGAAACCTCAACTTCCATCAAAGCATCATCATTAGTCACTTGCTGGGTGGGCGTATCGGTGACCGTAATGGTAATTGCCTGTGATTGAGCACCACCAACGGTTAAGGCTGGAATCGTTAGCTCACCGGTGTGATTCGGCGACAACACAAAAGTCCAGCTCACATCCTGACTCAGAATGCCATTAATGATACGCGCGCTGGAGCTTTGCGAGTGGCTATCGATACTAAAGTCTTGGTAGATCTCTGATAGGTCGGGACGCCCCGCACCTGCACCGGAGAGCTTGATCACTAGCTGTACTGTTTCATCAATTCCAATCGTTTGCCGATCAACCATTGCTTGCAATACAGGCGCAGCATGACTGGCTAACGCGATTAGCAACAAAGCGATTATCGCAATAAAACGCTTTACCATAACTGCTCTCCACCATTATTCACCGGCTGGCGCTGACGATATTGGTACTGAAATTTACGACGCCATAAACCAGCACTATCATCCGGTATTTTGCGTAGCCATTGCTTGGTACGCTGCGCCTGCTGCTTTTCTTCTTCGGTCATTGGCTGTTCGCTCACTACTGGCTGCGCAGCTTGCTGTTCGGCTTTTTCATCAGCGGCTTCCTCACCCTGCTCCTCAGCTTGTTTATCTCTGGCTTCCTCGGCTTCTTTTCGAGCTTGGTCAGCCTGCTCTTGCTTGGACTTTTGCTGATCCTGAGCTTGTTGGGTATCCTTTTCGTCGGCGTCTTTCTCTTGCTGACTTTTCTCGCCTTGCTTGCTATCAGCATCCTGATCATCAGACGACTCACTTTTTTGAGAATCGGGCTTATCAGATGAGCCCTGCTGATCTTCTTTTTGTTGCTGCTTAGTGTCGCTCTTTTGCTTATCTTCTGAATCTTCCTGATTTTTATCGTCTTGCTTATCTTTCTGCTTTTGATCCTGATTCTGCTGCTCTTGCTGTTCCTTCATTTTTTTCAGCAAATCCTGATTAAACTTGGCATCCGCATGATCAGCTTGTAACTCCAGCGCTTTGTCATAAGCCGCAATTGCCTCATCCAATTTTTCAGCTTTGGCCAGCGCATTGCCTTGGTTGTACCAATCATCAGCACGCTGATTCTGTGCAAAAATACTGGCCGACTCCTCAAAATCACCATTGCGATAAGCAGCCGATGCCTTCCATTCTGGTGATTCAAATAAGTTTTTAGCCTCTTCTGGCTTCTCTTCCAACAAGGCTTTGTGAGCACGTTGATCTGCATTTAACCATAGCTCATCCCAGCTGAAAGCTTGAGCAGGCTGTGGCAATAAAGCACTACTGACTACACATACAGCGACCAGTGAAAACAAGTATCCTTTACGGAACATCAACAGCGCAAAAGGGATCAGCAGAAACAGCAGCCAAATACCTTCATTTTGCCAATGCTCAACCGCTTGCTGGCGATCATCCAACACACCACTATTCTCTGTTTCAAAAAATTGCGCGAAACGATTAACTTCCTGATCGGTAAGGCTCAACTGCTGAAAGAGGCCTCCACCTTGTGCAGCAATCTGTTGCAACGAGTCGGCATCCAACTGAGCAATAACCACCTGACCTTGGGCGTTACGTAATATTTCACCACTTGACAACACAATGGGACCGCCATCTGCCGTACCAATGGCGGCTACAGAGACGCGATAACCAGACTCATTAGCCGCCTCTGCACGACTTAAGGTTCTGTTTTGGTCAAAGCTGCCATCTGTGATTAATAAGATGTCTCCCTGTGGATAACCAGCGTGCTGTAATAACTCAACGGCCTCATCAATCCCGCGAAACAAGCGACTACCTTGTATTGGCATGATATCCGGTGACAGGTTTTTAGCTTGCTCAATGATGTTTTCAACATCATCGGTGAGTGGCGAGACAGCGAATGCATCTCCAGCAAATACCACTAACCCCGTTTGACCTTCTTTGCGGTTTTTGAGTAAATCCATCAGCTTGAAGCGCGCACGCTCTAAGCGATTGGGCGTGACATCCGCCACCAGCATCGAGCTAGATAAATCCAATACCAGCACTAAGCCTTGCTGTGCCTGAAACGCTGGCGCAGAGCGCTTTTGCCAACTAGGGCCAGCCAGCGCAACAATGGCTATTAATCCGGCAATCAATAGCAAATGACGCACGGATGCACCGGCTACGCCATCCTGACCACTAATCACAAATGGCCGCAAACGCTCATCGATAAAATGCTGCCATGCCTGGCTGTTGCCGACTTGCTTTGACAGCCACCACCAAATCAACAGGATTAGCGGTAACAGAAAAAACCAATGAGGATATAAAAAGTGAAAGTCTTGGAAATTACTCACAGTGCTTTCTCCCGCATAATCACGGCGGATAATGCCAACAACAGTGCTAGCGCCAAAGGCCAGAAGAATAAGTCAGTACGCGGCCGCCACTGCTGCTGGTTACGTTCAATGGGCTCCAAACGATCTAGCTCTTCATAAATATCTCTAAAACTGTCGGTATCGCGAGCGCGGAAGTAACGTCCACCAGTCATATCGGCTATTTTCTTCAGAGTTTCTTCATCCAGACCGGAAGCACTTTGTCTGCTGAAAAAGTCCAGTGCGTTATTTTGCTCAGAGCCAATTCCGACGGTGTAGATTTTCAGACCATTTTTAGCGGCCATCTCGGCAGCATCTTCGACAGAAACCACACCGGCGGTATTCTCGCCATCGGTCATTAGTACCAAAATATGCTCGGTATCCGGCTCTTCGTTTAGTCGCTTGAGGGCTAAACCAATGGCATCACCGATTGCCGTATTGCGCCCCGCCAAACCCAGCGCGGACTCTTCAAGTAAGCGGCGTACCGTTTTGCGGTCAAAAGTCAGCGGAGCTTGCAGATACGCCTGATCACCAAATAGGATCAAACCAATCCGGTCGCCCTCTCGACGCTCGATAAAATCTCCGGCAACGTATTTAGTCGCCGTTAACCGGTCAACATAGGTGTTACCCAGTTGATAATCCCGCTCTTGCATACTGAGTGATAAATCGACGGCCAGCATTAAGTTACGACCACTCATTGGTAACTGTACCAATTCACCAACCATTACCGGACGCGCTAAACCGGTAACCAATGAGCACCAAGCCAGCACTACCAATAGCTTCGCCAACCAACGCCAACTACGTGAGGTTTCAGCATCCACTTGCTCAGGTAAGTCCTGTAAAAAAGGAACTCGTAAGCTTGCGCCGTTGCGTTCTGTTTGAGGCTTGAAAATCAACCAAACTAGTAGTGGTATTGGCAATAAGTAAAACGCCCAGATCCATTCCCACTCAAGCATCGGATGATCCTCCACAGCGCTGGCTCTTAACCCACTGACGTACCAGTTTCAGCAAGGCTTCGCGATCATAATCACTACTTTGCTGATAAGGCTGAGATGCAATGACTTGGCCCACGCCTTGACTGAACTCTTGGCCGCCGCCCTGTCGATCAAGGTATGCAAGCCAATCTTTGCCAACAAGTCCGGCACCGGCTTCGCGCCCATGAAAATTAATCACGATTTGACGTAGTAAGCTTGATAGTGCTTTTAGCCACTCAGCTTTATCCAGCGTTTTATCTTGCGCCAGCTGATCCAGCGAGCCAATGGCGGCTTGAGTTAATTGGCGATGCTTGCGATTACGTGAGCGTTTTAGAATAAGCAATGCCAGAACAACCAAGATTAAGGCAGCCAGCACCCACCAACCGGGAGCTAAAGGCCACCAATCAACAGATGTCGGTAGGTGAATATCTTTTAATTCGTCCAAGGGATTCATTAGAGCACTCCCCTCAGTTTTGCCAATCGCTGCTGCATATCATCCTGCGTGGAGATATTAATCAGGCTGGCATAACATTGCACCGCCAGTTGTTGCAAACGCTCTGAATGACTAAGGTCGCGTTGCTGATATTCATCACGTACTTTATCTTTAGCGGTATTCAACTTTAAAAATCGTAGGCCATCACTGAGGCTGAGGCGGGTACGTTCGGGTAGTTGGTGCTCGAAAGGATCACTAATTGCAATCAACGTGACGGTGGCACGTCGGGCAATGCGTTTTAGCTGTTGCTCAGCAGCTTCATCTAAACCTCGAAAGTCACTCAGTAACGTCACCTGACAACCTGGAGACAATACTCGGTGTAAGCGCTTCCAAGATTCCGCTAGCGAAGGCGCTTGAGCACTAAAGTCTGGCATCTGCTTAGATTCCAGTGATAGCTGCTGCAGTAGATGTAGGACGGCACTTTTACTGCGAGCGGGGCGGAGATCATCATGACTATTAGCTGCCACAAACATGCCACCAATCCGGTCACCATCTAGCCAGCTTTTCCAGGCAACGAGACTAGCAAGTTCGGTCATAACGACTGATTTAAACTGACCACGGGTTGCAAAAAACATACCGGGACGAAAATCGCACCAAAGCAAGACGGGACGTTCGCGCTCTTCTTCAAATAATTTAGTGTGTGGCTCACCGGTACGAGCAGTCACTTTCCAATCCATGCTGCGAATATCATCGCCGGGGCTGTAAGGACGGGACTCTGCAAACTCCATTCCCCGACCAAGCTGACGCACATGGTGATTTCCAATTTGACGAGCGGCTTTACGACGACGCCCACTTTGCTGCAACAAACGTGCAGATTGCTGCTGTTGAATTAAAGCATCCAACGAACTGAAGATTAGGTTTTCACCCATAGCCTGTTCAGTGTTGCTCATAATCAGGGCACTGCAACCAAACTTAGCAGCGTGTCGATTACCTGATCGCTGGTTTGTCCGGCAGCTTCGCCTTCAAAAGTTAGCAAAATGCGGTGACGTAATACATCGTGCGCGATTGCTTGCACATCATCTGGCCCGACGTAATCACGGCCTTGGAGCCATGCGTGCGCTCTGGCACAACGATCTAGAGCCATTGTGGCACGAGGACTTGCACCAAAGGCAATCACACCCGTCAATGCATCGCCATAAGCTTCTGGTTGACGTGTCGCCATAACCAGTTGTAGCAAATATTGCTCAACACTGTCAGCCATATACATCTGCATAACTTGCTGGCGTGCAGCCAAAATATCATCTTTACTGAGTTGAATTGCGGGCTCAGTTACTTCGTGCTTGATCTGCTGTAAGGCTTCAGCGCGGTTTAAATGAAGAATCTGCTGCTCAGCTTCAAGGCTTGGATAACCTACTTTCACATGCATTAGGAAGCGATCGAGCTGTGCCTCTGGCAGATGATAGGTACCCTCTTGCTCGATTGGGTTTTGCGTCGCCATTACCATAAACGGTTCAGATAAAGGATACGTAGTACCTGCAACAGTGATCTGACGTTCGGCCATAGCCTCTAACAACGCTGACTGAACTTTAGCGGGTGCACGGTTAATCTCATCGGCTAAAACTAAGTTATGAAATAACGGCCCTTTGCGAAATTGAAACTCGCCAGTTTGCGGCTGGAATATTTCAGTACCGGTAATATCGGCAGGTAGTAAATCGGGTGTAAATTGAACACGATGGAAGTCGCCTTCGACGGCCTGACTCAACACCTGAATGGCACGTGTTTTAGCCAAGCCCGGTGCGCCCTCAACCAATAAATGGCCATCCGCCAGCATTGCAATCAGCAGTCGGTTAACCAACTCACTTTGCCCGATTATTTTTCCACTGATATATTGCTGAAGCTTGTCAAATTGTTGTTTCTGCTGCATTCTGACTTTCCGATTTCGTTATTTATTGTCATTAGGTTGCCTGCTTAGCATGGTAGCAGATCTTACTGATTTCAAGGTACTTTCACATCGTTAAGGATTCTTAATTCATGACCATTCAATCAATTATTGAGCAAAAACTCGAAGAGACTTTTCAGCCCGAGTTTCTCGATGTTATCAATGAAAGCTATATGCATAATGTGCCTGCGGGCTCCGAGTCTCACTTCAAAGTTACCGTGGTATCTGAGGCCTTTGCTGGCAAGATGCTACTGGCTCGTCATCGCTTAATTAACAAGACATTGAGTGAGGAATTAAACAGCATCCACGCTTTAGCCATTCACACGATGACACCTGAAGAGTATTTTGCAAAATCAGGTAAAGTCCCAGACTCTCCAGACTGCCTTGGTGGCGGTAAAAGCAATTAAGGTTGTGGCTTAACTTTGTACGACATTAGTATTTGGTGCATAATCGCGCCTCGATTTCCCAGCTAAGTGATAAAAATTATATGTGGTTTAAAAATCTATATCTCTATCAGTTCGAAAAGGACTTCACCCTCGATGCAGAAGCACTCCACGAGGAACTAAGCGGAAAACCATTCACAGAGTGCTCCGCTATGCAGCGCGAAAGTATGGGCTGGGTACCGCCACTGGGTAAAAACTCAGAGTCATATACACATGCAGCTAATGGCTTCATTCTGTTGACAATGGCACGCCAAGAGCGTTTGTTACCAGCGTCTGTCGTTCGCGAAGAGCTTGATGAGCGCGTGATCGAGATTCAGGACAGGGAGAGTCGTAAAGTCGGCTCAAAAGAAAAGAAAGAGCTTCGCGAGCGTATCGAAGATGAATTGTTGCCAAGAGCATTTACCCGCACTCAAAAAATGGATGCCTGGATTGATCCTGCTGGCGGCTGGTTGGTGATTAATACATCTTCGCCATCTCGCGCTGAGACCTTCAGCACGCTACTGCGTAAGACGATTGGCAGCTTGCCTGTTGTTCCACCTAAGACTGAAGCGGTTAGCCCATGCCTTACTCAGTGGTTATCAGACTACAAAGCACCTGAGCCATTTGTGATCGGCGATGAATGCGAGCTAAAAGGCAGCGGTGATAACACTGGCGTAGCAGCATTTAAGAAGCACGAGCTTGGAACGGATGACGTTAAGACTAACCTGGAAAGCGGCAAGTATGTTTCTAAGCTAGCACTGATTTGGGACAACAAGGTAAGCTTTGTAGTTGGCGAAGATATGGTCGTTAAAAAGCTGAAGTTTCTTGATGTGCTCGATGAGAAAATGAACGAGCAAGATCCACAGTCTCATGAAGAGCGAATGGACATTGAGTTTACGCTAATGACTGGTGAGTTATCGCAGATGATTCCAGACTTGGTTAAGCAGTTCACTTAAAGCTTGCTTGTAACTTTGCTCATAACAGAAGAAGCTAGACATTACTGAAAATCACCTCTCACAGAGATATCACTGCTAGTTTCGATGTTTGTCAGTTAGTTTTCTAGGAATGTTGGGCACAAAAAAGGGAATCATTACGATTCCCTTTTTTGTTTGCTCTTACGATTTAGCTTAAGCAGAAACTCTAGCCTTCTCAGGCTCAATTCCTAGCTTGCCAAATAGAACCTGATCGTGATTCTCATCTGGATTATCAGTCGTCAATAAGCGGTCGCCATAGAACATTGAATTGGCACCAGCAAAGAAACATAAAGCTTGAGTCTGCTCATTCATCTCTGTACGGCCTGCTGACAAGCGTACATAGGACTTAGGCATCATGATACGAGCAACCGCCACTGTGCGAATAAACTCGAAAGCATCCAGCTTATCAATACCATCTAAAGGCGTACCTTTAACTTGAACTAAGTCATTGATAGGCACTGATTCAGGGTGCTGTGGCAAGTTAGACAGTTGCTGCAATAAACGTGCTCGGTCACGGCGGGTTTCACCCATTCCTAAAATACCACCAGAACACACGTTAATGCCGGCGTCGCGAACAAACTGTAAGGTATCGATACGATCCTGATAAGTACGGGTAGTGATAACACTGCCGTAGAACTCTGGAGAGGTATCAAGATTGTGATTATAGTAGTCAAGGCCAGCATCTTTAAGTCGCTTAGCCTGCTCTTGCTTAAGCATCCCTAGCGTTACACACGTCTCAAGACCCATGCCTCGCACTTCAGTAACCATATCGATTACTTTATCCAGGCTTTTATCCGTCGGGTTACGCCATGCAGCACCCATGCAAAAACGGGTTGCGCCGTTGGCTTTCGCTTCAGCAGCCGCTGACTTGACAGCTTCAAGCTCAAGTAAGCGCTCCTTCTCAAGACCGGTATCATTAATCGCGCTCTGTGAGCAATACGAACAATCTTCCGGACAAGCACCGGTTTTGATACTCAACAAGGTACTAATTTGTACTTCATTTGGTTGGAAGTTTTCACGATGCAACTGATGTGCACGAAATATCAGATCGTTAAACGGCAGATCAAATAATTCTTCAACTTCTTCGACGGTCCAATTATTGCGCAATTCGTTCATGATTTACCTTTGTATTCAATATCTTCCCAGGACTCCCGATTGATCTGACGAATCAACAGGACGGACAATGTTATCAGAACTACGCCACAAATAGCCCATAGATAGAGCCAATAATTCTTTAAAAATCCACTCGGAGCGAATGTAAGAATAGGAACTAGTGATCCGGCTATAGCATAGTAATAATAAGCCGCTCTTTGCGTATAGAAACCGACACGAGGATTGGGATGGTGCCGTAGTATCGCATAGACAATAATTGATGCGCCAAACCACAGCACAAACAAGGGTGGAAACAACGCTGCGATGATGTTTCCATAACTAAAAGCGCGAGCCGATTTTCTGGAGCTTTCAGCGGGTTCTACCTTAACCAGATCGGTATCCATGACCTTTATCCTGCAAATTGTTGACACTAATAATTCACAAAGTATGACACAGTTAAAATACAAACGACTTAATAATGGGCATAAAAAAAGCCGAGATAAACTCAGCTTTTTTTATAACTTGTACCAAGAATCAGGCAGATGCTGTGTCTTGTGGGCGATCAACAAACTCAATGTAAGCCATTGGAGCGTTGTCACCAGCACGGTAGCCACACTTGATGATACGCATGTAACCACCCGCTCTTTCTTTGTAACGAGGACCTAGGTCATTGAACAACATACCTACAGTCACATCATCACGTAGACGAGCAAAAGCGATACGACGGTTATGAACACTGTCACTCTTAGAACGAGTAACTAGAGGCTCAACAACACGACGCAATTCTTTAGCTTTAGCAACAGTAGTCTTGATACCACCGTGAAGAATCACAGCGTTAGACAAACTCTGCAGTGTCGCTTTACGATGACTGCTGTTACGGCTTAATTGACGACCAATTTTACGATGACGCATTTTCTACATCCTTACCTAAATTCTAATCTTCGCCAGATGGCAAAATTACTTATCGATGGCTGATGGCGGCCAGCTTTCCAATCTTGCACCAAGTGTAAGACCGTGTGACGCCAATACATCTTTAATCTCAGTCAAAGACTTCTTACCAAGGTTCGGTGTCTTCAACAGCTCATTTTCAGTTTTCTGTACCAGATCACCGATATAGTAAACCTGTTCTGCCTTCAGGCAGTTTGCGGAGCGTACTGTTAACTCTAAATCATCAACAGGTCTCAACAAAACAGGATCAACTTCAGGCTCTGGCTCTGAAATTGGCTCTGGCTCAACAATAGTCAGATCGAAGAATACAGCTAGCTGCTCATGTAGGATCGTCGCTGCACGACTAATCGCTTCCTGAGGACCAACAGAACCATCAGTTTCCAACTCAATGATCAGCTTATCCATATCAGTACGCTGCTCAACACGTGCACTATCCACGGTATAAGCTACGCGAACAACTGGGCTAAAACTTGCATCAAGCAGCAATGTTCCTAACGGCAATTCTTCAGCATCAGGACCACGTCTAACACTGGCAGGCTGATAACCACGACCACGAGCAATAGTAATGCTCATATCAAGTTCAACATCAGATGTCAGTGTTGCAATCACGTGATCAGGATCAATCAATTCAACGTCATGATCCAAACGAATATCTGCGGCAGTCACTAACCCTGGACCCTGCTTACGCAGATCCAGAGTTACACTGTCTTTTTCATTCAGACGAACAGCAAGGCCTTTAAGATTCAACAGAATCTCAACAACATCTTCCTTAACGCCTTCAATTGCCGTGTACTCATGATCGACGCCATTAATTCTAACGTCAGTTACGGCACAACCCGAAATTGATGAGAGAAGTATTCTACGTAGAGCATTTCCGAGCGTATGACCGAAGCCTCGCTCAAGTGGCTCCAATACGATCTTGGATGTCCGGCCATTGACTTCGCTAACCTGTATATTACGAGGTTTTAGCAAATCTGTTGCAGTAGACACTATAACAATCCCTCTAAAATTAACTAAATAATATAACTGAACGAATCAGAAGATTACTTAGAGTAAAGTTCAACGATGAGAGACTCATTAATCTCTTGTGATAATTCATCACGTTCTGGAACAGACTTAAAAGTACCTTCCAGTTTCTTTGAGTCAACTTCAACCCAAGCAGCAAGACCTAACTGATCAGCTACAGACATAGCATCAACAATACGAGTTTGCTTCTTCGCTTTTTCACGAACAGAAACAACATCACCTGCTTTTACTTGGAAAGATGGAATGTTAACCAAAGAACCGTTAACCATTACAGACTTATGACTTACTAACTGACGTGCTTCTGCACGAGTAGAAGCATAACCCATACGGTATACAACGTTATCTAAGCGACACTCAAGCAACTTAAGAAGGTTTTCGCCGGTAGAACCTTTTCTACGAGCAGCTTCTTTAAAGTAGCTACGGAATTGCTTTTCAAGAATTCCATATGTACGTCTGACTTTCTGCTTCTCACGAAGCTGCAGTCCATAGTCAGATAAACGACTACGACGCTCAGCATGTACACCTGGGATCTTATCCAGTTTACATTTGTTATCCAAAGAACGACCACGCCCCTTCAGGAACAAATCTGTTCCTTCACGACGCATTAACTTACACTTAGCTCCAATATATCTAGCCATGACCTATCTCCTGTATATTGCGGCTAAACGCGACGTTTCTTTGGCGGACGGCAACCATTGTGTGGAATCGGCGTCACATCCATAATTTGAGTAATCTTGTAACCAATGTTATTCAAGGCACGGACAGCTGATTCACGACCAGGACCAGGACCTTTAACCATTACGTCAAGATTTTTCAAACCGTATTCTTTAGCTGCTTCACCAGCACGCTCTGCAGCAACCTGCGCAGCGAACGGTGTGCTTTTACGTGAACCACGGAAACCAGAGCCACCGGCAGTAGCCCATGATAATGTATTACCTTGGCGATCCGTAATTGTAATAATCGTGTTATTAAAAGACGCATGCACGTGAGCGATACCATCGCTCACTGACTTTTTGACTTTTTTACGCGCTTTAGTGGCTTTAGCCATGTTTCAATTCCTATCGTCTGTTACTTGCGAATCGGCTTGCGAGGGCCTTTACGCGTACGTGCATTCGTTTTGGTCCGCTGTCCACGTAGTGGTAAACCACGACGATGGCGTATACCGCGATAACAACCAAGATCCATTAAACGCTTAATGCTCATGGATACTTCACGACGCAGATCACCCTCTACCGTGTATTTAGCGATCTCTGTACGAAGACTTTCAACTTCTTCTTCAGTCAGGTCGCGAATTTTGGTAGTAGTAGCAACATTAGCTGCTGCACAGATGTCCTGCGAACGCGAACGACCAATCCCATATATTGCGGTCAAAGCGATCACAACGTGTTTGTTAACAGGGATATTAATACCCGCTATTCGAGCCATGAACCTATCTCCAGGCAGTCGTGAAAGGCGGGCAAATATACCCTATTCACTGACGTTAATCAATACAACTTGGGAAAACATTTTGAATATTATTTATATCCAAAAGTTTTCCCAAAAAATCGTCTTACGGGATATTACCCTTGACGTTGCTTATGTCTTGGATCTGTACAAATGATTCTCACAACACCTTTGCGCTTTACAACGCTGCAGTTGCGACACATTTTTTTCACCGAAGCACGTACCTTCATTACTTAATCCTCTAACAGAATACTATCAACTGGTCCGCGGCTTATTCTTGCCACCAGCTTTAAAGTTTGCTTTTTTCATCAGGCCTTCATACTGCTGAGACATCATATGTCCCTGCACTTGAGCCAAGAAATCCATTACAACAACTACAATAATCAACAGCGATGTACCACCAAAGTAAAATGGTACTTTCCAACCGTAGATCAAAAACTCAGGCAACAAACATACTAAGGTAATGTAAATCGCGCCAACCGCTGTTAGTCGCGTCATCACACCATCAATATATTTAGCTGTTTCGCGCCCAGGCCTAATACCTGGAATAAACGCGCCTGCTTTCTTCAAATTGTCTGCTGTCTCACGTGAGTTAAAGACCAGTGCTGTATAGAAGAAAGTAAAGAATATGATCGCTAATGCATAAAACAAAATATACAAAGGCTGACCAGGTTGTAACTTATTAACCGCTGACTGCAACCACTCCATTCCTTCGCCACTAGCAAACCAGGATCCCAAAGTTGATGGGAACAGGATAATGCTTGATGCGAAAATTGGAGGTATTACACCTGCCATATTCAGCTTTAATGGTAAATGGCTGGATTGACCCATTGCCATCTTTCTACCTTGTTGACGATTCGCATAATTAACCGTAATACGTCTCTGCGCTCTTTCAACAAAAACCACAAAAGCTGTCACCAGTACTGCCATTGCGAGCAAGATTATAACGAACTCTGGACGAAGCTCACCATTACGAGCTAATTCCAACGTTCCACCGATCGCAGTTGGCAAGCCGGCAACTATACCAGCAAATATGATCAGAGAGATACCATTACCGATACCACGTTCAGTAATTTGCTCACCCAGCCACATTAGAAACAAAGTTCCTGTAACAAGAGAGATCACTGTAGTGATAACAAAGCCTGTACCAGGGTACAGAGCAATGGTTTGTCCGCCACCTAGATCTTGACCACCCAAAGCAATGGCAATACCAAAGCTTTGAAATAATGCTAGACCAACAGTACCGTAACGAGTGTATTGGGTAATCTTACGCTTACCTGCCTCACCCTCTTTCTTTAATTGCTCTAGCGACGGCACAACTGTTGTCATCAACTGCACGATAATAGAGGCCGAAATGTACGGCATAATACCTAATGCAAAGATACTCAAACGCTGTAACGCACCACCAGAAAACATGTTAAAAACACCTAAAATGGTTCCGGTGTTTTGATCAAAAAATTGTTGCAGAGCAGCTGGGTTAACCCCTGGAATTGGAATAAAAGTACCAATTCTATAAACTATAAGAGCGAAAAAAACAAAGAGTAATCTTTGTTTTATTTCAGCTGATTTACCCATGCCACCGAGCATACTTGTAGGATTCTGACGTGCCACAGAGTTTATCTCCGGTTATGCTTCGACTTTGCCTCCGGCGGCTTCAATGGCAGACTGAGCGCCCTTGGTAGCACCGATGCCTTTCAATGTCACAGATTTGGATAACTCTCCAGACAAAATGACTTTGGCAAAACGAATATTTTTACTAATAATATTAGCGGCTTTAAGTGCATCTAAATCGATTACTTCAGAATCAAGCAATGCAAGTTCACTTAAACGAATCTCTGCGGTTACGCGAGATTTACGTGATGTAAAGCCAAGCTTCGGAAGTCTGCGTTGCAAAGGCATCTGACCACCTTCGAAACCTGACTTATGGAAACCACCTGAACGTGACTTCTGACCTTTATGACCACGGCCAGCTGTTTTACCCAGACCAGAACCGATACCACGACCAACGCGTTTGCGATCGGTAGTACTTCCATCTGCTGGCTTCAGCGTATTAAGTCTCATTATTAAACTTCCTCAACTTTAACCATGTAGGAGATCTTATTGATCATTCCACGGTTTTCACGAGTATCAGTGACGATAACTGAATTGTGTATCTTGCGAATACCCAATCCGTACGCACAGCTCTGGTGTGACTTCAGGCGGCCAATCAAACTCTTAACCAGAGTCACCTTCAAAGATTTTTCAGCGGACATGACCTTAACCTCTAATCTCTTCTACGGTTTTACCGCGCTTAGCAGCAATCATCTCAGGAGAGTTCATATCACCCAGACCCTTGATAGTTGCACGCACGACGTTGATTGGGTTACGTGAGCCAATACACTTAGCCAATACGTTTTTAACACCAACAACTTCAAATACTGCACGCATAGCACCACCAGCAATGATACCGGTACCTTCAGAAGCAGGCTTCATGAAGACGTGTGCTGCACCGTGCTTAGCTTCCATTGAGTACTGCAGAGTTCCATCAGTTAACGGAACAGTAACCATGCTCTTGCGAGCCTTTTCCATTGCTTTTTGAATAGCGACAGGCACTTCACGTGCTTTACCATATCCAAAACCAATACGACCGTTACCATCACCAACAACTGTCAACGCTGTAAAACCAAATACACGACCACCCTTTACCACTTTGGCAACACGGTTTACGTGAATTAACTTCTCCTGCAAACCATCTGCAGCTACATCTGTATTTTCTGTCTTCGCCATTCAGGCCACCCTTAGAACTGAAGTCCCGCTTCACGCGCAGCATCAGCTAACGCCTTAATACGGCCATGATATTTAAAACCTGAGCGATCGAATGCAACAGATTCAACGCCTTTCTCTTTAGCACGCTCAGCTACTAATTTGCCAACAGCCATTGCTGCTTCCGAGTTACCGGTATATGACAATTCAGTACGCAGGCTGCTTTCAACAGTTGAAGCGCTAGCAAGCACTTCATTTGTTTCAGCTGAAATAACCTGAGCATAAATATGCTGAGAAGAACGGTGCACAGTGAGACGGTCTACACGTAACTCACGCATCTTACTACGACTACGTTTACCGCGACGGATACGAGCGATTTTCTTATTCATCACTAACCTACCTTACTTCTTTTTCGCTTCTTTGCGAAGAATTCGTTCACCGGCATACTTAACACCTTTACCTTTGTAAGGCTCTGGTGGGCGGTAAGCGCGGATGTTAGCAGCAACCTGACCAAGCATTTGCTTGTCAACACCACGAAGGATGATTTCTGTCTGACTTGGCAGTTCAGCTGATACGCCTTCAGGAAGCTCGTGTAACACTGGATGTGAGAAACCTAGTGAAAGACTGATTGCATTGCCTTTTAGCTGTGCACGGTAACCAACACCAACCAGCTCAAGCTTACGCTCAAAACCCTGGCTAACACCTTGTACCATATTATTAACTAAAGAACGCATTGTTCCGCACATAGACCAAGCAGAATCATTACAGCCATCATTCGGCTCGAAACTTACTTTGCCTTCGCTTTCAGAGATTTTCACAGTGTTGTGAATTTTATAATCAAAGGAGCCTTTAGCTCCTTTAATACCAACGTTCTGGCCATCAATACTCAATTGAACACCGGCTGGAAGAACGACTGGATTTTTTGCAATTCTTGACATGATTCGTAGCCTATTTATTCAACTGTACAGATCACTTCGCCACCGAAGCCAGCTGCTCTAGCCGCGCTATCGCTCATCACACCTTTAGAAGTTGAAACGATAGCAACACCAAGTCCACCAAGGACCTGAGGAATATCGTTCTTACCTTTAAAGATACGAAGACCCGGACGACTTACACGTTGGATCTTGCTAATTACTGGCTTATCCTGGTAGTACTTAAGATCAACTGTAGTAACCGGTTTACCGTTTACTTCGCCAAACTTATATTCACCAACATAACCTTCACTAACTAAGACATTCAGCACTGAGCTCTTCAACTTAGAAGTTGGAAAAGATACTGTGCTTTTGTTTGCCCGTTGTCCGTTACGGATACGAGTCAACATATCTGCAATTGGATCACTCATACTCATAATTCGTATTCCTTACCAGCTAGCTTTTGATAAGCCTGGAACATCACCGCGCATTGCTGCTTCTCTAAGCATAATGCGAGATAAACCAAACTTACGATAAACACCATGTGGACGGCCAGTCAGTGCACAACGATTACGTTGACGTGCTGGACTGCTGTTTCTTGGTAGCTTCTGCAAACTATCAACTGCCGCCATCACTTCTTCAAAGCTGCTGCTTGGCTTACTGATTATTGCTTTAAGTTGTGCGCGCTTAGCTGCGTACTTTTCAACTAAACGAGTGCGTTTAGCTTCACGTGCAACCATCGATTTCTTTGCCATTCCTGAATAACCTCTATTTCTTGAACGGAAATTTGAAAGCGTCTAGTAAAGCTTTACCTTCAGCATTCGTCTTAGCCGTAGTTACAATCGCAATATCTAATCCACGGATCGCATCGATTTTATCATAATCGATCTCCGGGAAAATGATTTGCTCACTGAAACCCATATTGTAGTTACCACGACCATCAAAGGAACGAGGATTCAAACCACGGAAGTCACGCACACGTGGGATGGAAACTGTGATCAGGCGATCCAGGAACTCGTACATTTTTTCTCTACGTAGAGTAACCATGCAACCGATCGGCCAGTTGTCACGAATCTTAAATCCAGCGATAGACTTACGAGACATAGTTACTACTGGCTTTTGGCCAGAAATAAGAGCCATGTCTTCAACGGCACGTTCGATAATCTTCTTATCGCCAACGGCCTCACCTAAACCCATGTTCAAAGTAATGTGCGAAAGTCTAGGAACTTCCATGACATTTTTACAAGCGAGAGTCTCTGCTAATTGCTTAACCATAGTCTCTTTGTAATAATCTTCTAATCTTGCCATTATGAATACCTTACGCGCCTACTACTTCGCCGTTAGACTTAAAAAAGCGTACTTTTTTGCCGTCTTCCAGAACTTTAAAACCAACACGGTCGCCCTTACCAGTGGCTGGATTAACCAGCATCACATTAGAAATATCAACAGGCATATCTTTACTTACGATACCACCGGCAACACCCGCATTAGGGTTACCTTTTTGATGTTTCTTGGCAGTATTCACGCCTTGAACCAAAACTTTTCCGTTTTCGAGGATCTGTGTAATTGTGCTGCGGCGACCTTTGTCTTTACCGCTGATTACAACAATCTCGTCACCTTTTCTTAACTTATTCATGACCAATAACCTTACAAAACTTCAGGAGCGAGAGAAATAATCTTCATGAAGTTCTTAGCTCTAAGCTCACGTGTCACAGGGCCGAAAATACGAGTCCCCATTGGTTCGTTCTTAGAGTTAAGTAAAACCGCAGAGTTATTATCAAAACGGATTAAGGAGCCATCTCCGCGTCTGACACCGCTCGCAGTACGAACAACAACAGCGTTATAGACATCACCTTTCTTCACTTTTCCACGCGGAATTGCTTCCTGAATACTTACTTTGATGATGTCCCCAATCGCGGCGTAACGACGGTGAGAACCACCAAGTACTTTAATGCACTTGACTCTTCTGGCTCCACTATTGTCTGCCACTTGTAGAACAGTTTGCATCTGAATCATGATTAAATTCCGACTTCAGCTTTAATTCAAAATTGACTAGCGCTTAGTCAGCGCTGCCAACAACCTTTACCAAAGACCAACATTTGGTCTTTGAAAATGGGCGACATTCTTTAAATGTAACGTTGTCGCCTACTTTGCATTCGTTATTCTCGTCATGCACGTGGTACTTTGTTGAGCGACGAATGTACTTACCGTAAATTGGGTGACGTACTTTACGCTCAGTCATGACAGTGATGGTTTTGTCCATCTTGTCACTAATGACCACACCTTGCATTGAGTGTGCAACTTTAACGCTAGCTGCCTGTGTCTCTTCGCTCATTTTTACTTACCTGTAGACTGCATTTCTGCAAGAATTGTTTTAATTCTTGCAATTTTACGCCGTGCATTTTTCATATCTGATGGACGAGCCAGCTGACCTGTTGCACGCTGCATACGTAAAGCAAACTGCTCTTTCAATGTACCAAGAAGCTCTTCATTCAGCTCTTCAGCACTTTTACTACGAAGTTCACTAGCTTTCATCACATCACCTGCCGTGTAACAAATACAGTTTTTACCGGAAGTTTAGCGGCAGCCAAAGCGAAAGCTTCTCTGGCTAACTCTTCGGAAACACCTTCCATCTCATATAACATACGGCCTGGCTGAATCTGGCAAACCCAGTATTCAACGTTACCCTTACCTTTACCCATACGCACTTCAAGAGGCTTACTAGTAATTGGCTTATCAGGGAAAACACGTATCCAAATTTTACCACCACGTTTAATGTGACGAGTCATTGCACGACGTGCAGACTCAATTTGGCGAGCCGTCAATCTACCACGATCAACAGACTTCAAACCAAACTCACCGAAGCTTACGCTACTACCAGTAACGGCCAAGCCACGGTTACGTCCTTTAAACTGCTTACGAAATTTCGTTCTTTTAGGCTGTAACATCTCGAACCTCTATTCTACTTTTTCTTGCCGTTTTTCTGGCTAGAACTGGCTTGCTTCTGCTCGAGATCAAAAACCTCGCCTTTATAAATCCAAACCTTAATACCAATCACACCGTAGGTAGTGTTGGCTCTGGAAATGGCGTAATCGATATCTGCACGCAAGGTATGAAGTGGAACACGTCCCTCTCTGTACCATTCAGTACGAGCAATTTCTGCACCGTTAAGACGACCTGAAACCATTATCTTGATTCCAAGTGCGCCAAGACGCATAGCATTACTAACTGCTCGCTTCATAGCACGGCGGAACATAATACGACGTTCCAGCTGATTTGCAATACTTTCTGCAACTAATTTTGCATCAAGCTCTGGCTTGCGAATCTCTTCGATATTTAACTTTACGTTATTTGGATGGATCTGCATCAACTTAGCAGCTTCCTGACGTAAACGTTCAATATCTGCACCCTTCTGACCAATTACAACACCAGGGCGAGCCGTGTGAATTGTAATGAATGCAGACTTTGCAGGACGCTCAATTTGGATGCGGCTTACAGATGCATTTGACAACTTCTTCTCGAGGAAGCTGCGAACTTCAAGATCCTTGTGCAGGAAACGTGAATATTCTTTACCTTCTGCGTACCACTTAGAACGCCAGTCAGTAGAAATACCAAGACGAATACCTGTTGGATTAACTTTTTGACCCATTACATTAAACCCCTGTATCGCCAACGACTAGCGTAATATGACTAGTACGTTTAAGAATTCTGTCAGCACGACCTTTAGCACGTGGCATGATACGCTTCATTGTCGGACCTTGGTCAACATAAACCTTAGTAATTGACAACTCATCGATATCTGCGCCTTCATTGTGCTCGGCATTGGCAATTGCAGAATTCAAAATTTTCTTAAGTATCGCAGCGCCTTTTTTTGGGCTAAACGCTAATAACTCTAGCGCTTGCTCAACGGGCATTCCGCGAACCTGGTCGGCCACCAGTCGACATTTTTGAGGTGAGATCCGTGCGAATCGTAAACTTGCTGATACTTCCATCACATAATACCCATCAATTACCTTGCCTTTTTATCGGCAACATGACCACGGAATAGGCGTGTTGGGGAGAACTCACCCAATTTATGCCCGACCATATTCTCGTTAATCAAGACTGGCACATGCTGACGACCATTATGCACTGCAATAGTCAAACCGACCATTTCAGGCAAAATCATAGAGCGTCTAGACCATGTCTTAACTGGCTTACGGTCGTTATTCTTAACCGCTGTAAGCACTTTGTTCATCAAATGATGATCAACAAATGGACCTTTTTTTAAAGAACGTGGCACGTCAATTACCTCTTATTTCTGCGACGTACGATTAACTTATCCGTACTTTTGTTCTTGCGAGTCTTGAAGCCCTTAGTAGGAGTTCCCCAAGGCGATACAGGATGACGACCACCTGATGTTTTACCTTCACCACCACCATGTGGATGGTCGATCGGGTTCATGGCAACACCACGTACAGTCGGGCGAACACCCATGTGACGCTTTGCGCCAGCCTTACCAAGCTTCTTCAGACCGTGCTCTTGGTTACCAACTTCGCCAATTGTTGCGCGGCAAGCAGCTAACACTTTACGCATCTCACCTGAACGAAGACGAATAGTCGCATAACGACCATCGCGAGCAACTAACTGTGCTGAAGTACCGGCACTGCGAGCAATCTGAGCACCTTTACCAGGCTTCATTTCGATACAGTGAACAACAGTACCAACTGGCATAGAAGCCAACTGCATTGCGTTTCCTGCAGAAATAACCGCTGAATCACCAGACACCACAGTAGCACCTGCTGAAATACCTTTAGGAGCAATAATGTAACGACGCTCACCGTCCGCATATTTCAACAAAGCGATGTTAGCAGTACGATTTGGATCATATTCCAAACGCTCTACTACCGCAGAAACACCATCTTTATTACGCTTAAAGTCAATGATGCGATAGTGTTGTTTATGACCACCACCAACATGACGAACAGTAATACGACCGTTATTATTACGACCACCATTACGGCTCTGACTTTCGAGCAAACCTTTAAAAGGCTTACCCTTATGTAACTCATTATTTACAACTCGTACCTGATGACGGCGACCAGGAGAAGTTGGATTCATCTTTACCAATGCCATAACTTAACTCCTTACTCAGCAGCCAGATCGATACTTTGGCCATCAGCTAGTTTAACGTAGGCTTTTTTCCAGTCCTTACGTTTACCAGTGCGCTTGCCAAAATTCTTTTTCTTTCCTTTCACCGACACGGTGCGAACTTCAGAAACCTGAACTTCGAACAACTGCTCGATAGCTTTTTTGATTTCTAACTTATTCGCATCTACTGCAACTTTAAAAGCTTGCATGTTCGATACTTCAGAAATATTTACTGTTTTCTCAGTAACGTGCGGCCCGAAGACCACCTGATAAATTCTTTCCTGGTTCACGCTAACCACTCCTGAACTTTGCTAACCGCTGCAGCAGTCATCACGACTTTCTCGTGAGCAACCAAGCTAACTGGGTTAACCGCCGTCACACTCAACGCTTCACAATGTGGAATGTTGCGAATAGACAGGTATACATTCATATCATCAGTATCTGTAACAACTAATACATCATTACAACCCAAGTCATTCAAACGACTAATCATCGCTTGCGTCTTAGGAGCATCCATAGTGAACTCATCCACTACGATCAAACGATCCTGACGAACCAACTCAGAGAAAATAGAACGCATTGCTGCGCGGTACATTTTCTTATTGAGTTTTTTAGAGAAGTCACGAGGTTTTGCGGCAAATGTAACACCACCCGCACGCCAGATTGGGCTACGAGTAGTACCTGCACGAGCGCGACCAGTACCTTTTTGACGCCATGGCTTTATGCCACCACCGCTCACTTCTGAACGGGTTTTTTGTGCCTTAGTCCCAGAGCGACCGCCAGCCATATAGGTGACTACCGCTTGGTGAACCAGTGTTTCATTGAAGTCTTTGGCAAAAACTGCCTCATCGACTTGCAACGTCCCACCATTGGTGATTTGTAATTCCATCTTAATTAACCCTTAATTGCTGGCTTAATGACGATATTAGAGCCGCGTGCACCTGGCACTGCGCCCTTAACAAGCAGCAAGTTTCTTTCTGCATCTACACGCACAACCTGAAGGTTTTGCGTAGTATGGTTAACAGATCCCATATGTCCGGACATCTTCTTGCCCTTGAATACACGACCTGGTGTTTGGTTTTGACCGATCGAACCTGGTGTACGATGGTTGATTGAGTTACCGTGTGTTGCATCTTTACCAGCAAAGTTCCAGCGCTTTAAAACACCAGCAAAACCCTTACCTTTAGACACACCACTAACATCAACCATTTGACCTGCTTCAAACACTTCTAATGTAATGCTTGAACCAACTTCAAAGTCAGCACTGTCAGTGCGGATCTCGCGACAAACTGAACCAGCTTCCACATTAGCTTTCGCCAAGTGACCAGCCAGTGCTTTGTTTACGCGTGACGCTTTTTTCGTACCAGCTACTAACTGAACAGCACTATAACCATCAGTTTCTACTGTCTTAACCTGGGATACGCGGTTTGGCGTAACTTCAAGTACCGTTACCGGAGTAGCTGTACCATCTTCATTAAATATGCGAGTCATCCCAACTTTCTGACCCAGCAGACTGATTGCCATGTGGCACCTCTCTTAAAAAAAAGCTCAAAAGAGCTATTTTCTAAACTAATTTTTGTCGGAAAAAATTGGCCCGACCAAAGGTCGAGCCAAGAAAGCGGTGAATTATGCCAGAACAGCGCCCATTAATAAACAATAAAATTCATCTTTTTGTAACAATGAAAACTTCCAGTGCTACTAATGATTTATTACTTACAAAACACTGATTCTTACATTGATCAATTCAACTTAATTTGAACGTCTACACCAGCTGCAAGATCAAGCTTCATCAACGCGTCAACTGTTCTTTCAGTTGGATCAACAATATCCATCAAACGCTTGTGCGTGCGAATCTCGTATTGATCACGTGCATCTTTATTAACGTGCGGCGAAGTCAAAATAGTAAAACGTTCTTTACGAGTTGGCAGAGGGATAGGGCCTTTTACACGAGCACCTGTCCGCTTTGCTGTTTCAACAATTTCGCTTGCAGAACGGTCGATCAACTTGTGATCAAATGCTTTTAAACGAATACGGATTCTTTGATTAGACATAATTCTTACTCAATAACCTTAGCTACAACGCCCGCACCAACTGTACGGCCACCCTCACGAATCGCGAAACGCAATCCGTCATCCATCGCAATCGGATTAATCAGGGTAACAACCATCTTAATGTTGTCGCCCGGCATAACCATTTCAACACCTTCCGGCAATTCACACGCACCCGTTACATCGGTAGTACGGAAGTAGAACTGTGGACGGTAGTTACTGAAGAACGGTGTATGACGACCACCCTCTTCTTTAGACAGAACATAAACTTCTGCTTCAAATTTTGTGTGCGGGTTGATTGATTTAGGCTTACACAACACCTGACCACGCTCAACATCGTCACGCTTAGTACCACGCAACAACACACCGACGTTATCGCCCGCTTCACCGCGGTTCAATAACTTACGGAACATCTCAACACCAGTACAAGTTGTTTTTTGAGTATCGCGAATACCAACGATCTCCAACTCATCACCGACGTTAACGATTCCGCGCTCAATACGACCAGTAACAACCGTACCACGACCAGAGATCGAGAATACATCTTCTACTGGCATCAGGAATGCACCATCAACCGCAC